>LHCFR02800__coassemble_7339_pt1 | contig 3764 bp, 2 predicted proteins | sample LHCFR02800__metabat2_low_PE_047 | metagenome-assembled genome bin LHCFR02800 | reverse complement strand
TACATACATTGGTGGAGAGCAATTCGCAAATGCTATATGGTCTATACTTAAAAATGTAACTCCTAATGTAGTTAATTGAATATAATCCAGTATGTGTAAGCTGAAAGTAGGTGATACATATGGAGATCAGAGCAAGACCTTAACGGGTCTTTTTATTTTGCATAATGTATGGAAAGGAGACACATATGCCGGACACAATCATTGTCGCTGCTCTATCTCTGGTCGGGACTCTTGCTGGCAGCTTTGGCGGTACCCAAATGATCAAGTACCGGATAGAGCAGCTTGAAAAGAAGGTGGAGAAGCACAACTCCGTGTGGTGCAATGCAAAAATGACAGCTTTTCCCTCCTAGCGTGCCGTACTCCTCTGGAATGTCTTTATCGCATCTCGTTTCCGTTTCGTTCATCCGGAGTCCGGAACGCCTGTTGCCAAGGCACACTGAATGACATATCGTTTTTGCCTTGAGTAAAACAGGCCCCATCCTTATCTGTTATGAAGGGGAAATCCGTGTTGACCTCACAGCAGATAGCCCATGTTTTGGCGTTGCATCTTGCCGGGCGTTCTCTCTTCATTGAAGAGCTCGCACTGCTCACGGGGAATGTGCTGCCCGCATCCGATGAGCGGTGGCGCGAGCTGGAGCGTCTTGGCTTGGCGGAACGCGTTTCTTCGCCGCACGGAACCGCGTGGAAGGCGGGCGATGAAACCGCTGCATTCATACGCTCCCAGCTCCCGTTGCTGAAGGAGTTTTTTCGGCCCGACGAAAAGGCGTACGCCCTTACCTGTCTCCATGAACAAGCCAGCCTCAGCGACTGTGAAACCGTCCTGAGCCGGATCAGCCAATGCGCCGAACGGGACAGGAACATTCTGCCCTTGCTCGAACTGGCTGTCCTTTTCCTCCTGCGCTGGGGACGGCGCAACGGCAGCACGGCGGGTCTGGACGGCAAGTTCCTGAATCTTGTCTTTGCGGTACAGGGGCTCAGCTTCAATTCGACGGAACTGCTCAAAAAAATACTGCGCCTTTCAGCTCTCGCCTACGGCCTTGCCCGAAAAAACGGTAACAAGCGGTTTTTAGCGCTTCTGATGCTGTCGCGTATGTATCTGCATGTCTTCATCGGAAGCAACACCACGCGCCTTACCCAGAATCTCCAGCAGGCCCTGTGCCGGGTCAGAAGCTATTTTGATGGCGACACGCAGGAAGCGCTTCCTCTGTTTGAGGGGTTGCTTGCCTATCTGTGCGGGGATCTCAAGAAAAACATCGATTGGTTCAACCGTTGCTCCGAAGAAACACCTTGGTATTACAAGAGGTTCTACGATACACTGGCGGTCTGTACGCTCTTTTCCGCAGGGTATCTGCAGCAATTCCACTTTGCGCTTGGCTGCATCGAGTTTCTTCGGCGCACGGCGACGTTGACCGACGATATCCTTTCGGCGACCCTGTATGAAGTCAACACGTGTTTCCTGCTGCTACGCAAGCGGGATAGCGGCAAGGCGCTGGAGTTCATCAATCGGCTTCGCGTTTCCCCGCTATATACGCAGCATACCGTAGTCAACTCGCTGACGACGCGGGCACATGCGTTGTACCACTTTTTGGCGGGCGACATCGAGCGCGCCTATGCCGTCCTGAATGATGAAACCCGCAGGGCGATCACCCATGACATCAGGCCCGCGACCTTCAAGGATCCGCTAGTCCTCGACATGCTCTATGTGTTTGCGCACAACGGCTACGCGCCCATCCCGCACTATGAGCTGGAGCCTACGTTGGGCCACCTGCTCCTAGGGGCTAATGTGCATCTCAAGGGCTCCGCCATGCGTGTTCAGGCACTGCTGCTGCGCGATAGGGGAGAGGAGCCACAGAAGCAGCTTGAGCTGTTGCGCCAAAGTTTCGAGCTTATCCTCACGACGCGGGATATGCATGAACTGACCCTCACCGCGCACGAGCTGGCCAATACCTGCGAACTGTGCGGCAGCATGGAAGAGGCCCGATCGCTCCGCAACATCGTCTGCAAAGCCACCGGGAAGCCTTTTGATGCTTCAACGTCCTACCATCAAGCCTCACTCGCCTGCCTGAACGTGCCTCCGGCTGCGTTTAGCCTGTTTACATACTCCCTTCCCGATGCCGAATCCGAAGAGAAATACATCATCGAACGGTGCCATAAGGCGCTGAACACCGCGCCGCAGCGAGAAATCTTTGAGGAAAGGCTTCATCTGCTTCTCAGGGCCTCCATTGACGGCTTCCGGGTGGAACGGGCCGCGTTTTTCCGCACGGTCGATGAGGATAATCCGTTGCAGTTTGTCCAGGCCGTCAACCTGTCTGCTCTTGAATTGAAAAGCGAGCACATGCGGCCTTGTATGCAATGGCTTGTGCAGGTCGCGCAGCAACGTTCCGCCACGACACCGGTGCACTTCCATAAGCAGTACGGCTTTTGCCTCAGCATCGACATCGGAACGGAACCTCCGTGGCTTCTCTATTTGAGCAGCACCTATTCCGTTTTGCCGGCTGACGAATTTTCCCTGTTTGAACTGCGGTGCGCAGCCCGCCTTTTCACTGCGGAACTGCGTTCGGCCCTCTTCGTGCGGCGATTGAAGGAACGTGAAAACGAATTGCAGCAGAATAAACTGCGCAGCATCTTTTTGCAGGAGGACAGGGGCGAGTGTTTGGTGTTGGGGGCCGGGTTGAACACCCTCCTCAATGAAGCTAAGTATGCCGCCGTAACGGATGTCCCCATCCTGCTCTGGGGAGAAACCGGAGTCGGCAAGGAGATCATGGCCCGGCATATCCACCGCCTCAGTGGGCGTCAGGGGCCGTTCATAGCCGTCCACCCCGCGAGCATGGTTGAATCGCTCTTTGAAAGCGAATTTTTCGGACACGAGCGGGGCGCGTTTACCGGAGCGTCTAATCAAAAAATCGGCTTGTTCGAGATGGCGGATCAGGGGACGCTGTTTATCGACGAAATAGGGGAAATGTCGCCGCTCATCCAGACAAAGCTTCTGCGGGTGCTTCAGGAGCAGCGGTTCATGCGTGTCGGCGGAACGGCGGAAATCAAGTCCCGGTTCCGGCTTATCGCCGCGACCAACCGGGATTTATGGAAAGAAGTCCGTGAGAAGCGTTTCCGTCAGGATCTCCTGTACCGCATATCCGTCGTCCCGTTGCTGTTGCCGCCTCTGCGCGAACGAAAGCAGGATATTTTGCCGCTTGTCGACGCTTTCATTCGCCATTCCAGCCAGCGTTACGGTAAAACGATTTTTCCTCTGTCGCCGGAGCAGAAACAGGCGCTAGTGGACTATTCCTGGCCGGGAAACGTGCGCGAATTGAAAAACATCATCGAGCGGGCGGTAATTCTGTGCGAGCAGGGCGCGTCGTTGCATTTTCATTTCGACCAGGCGAACATGGAGCCATTTTTCTCCAGTCAGGCGGGGGACGGCGGCATCCTTGCGGACACGCCGACACTGGAACAGTTGGAAGAACGGTACCTGCGTAAGATCATGGCGATGACGCAAGGGCGCGTACGCGGCGAACACGGAGCAGCGGCCTTGCTGCATATGAAAATCCCGACGCTCTATGCCAAGCTGCGTAAATTCTCCATTCCATGCGGGAAACGCTGAGGCTGAATATGTTTCCGTTTTTAGAGAAGCCCGGAGTGTTTTTCGGATGCTCTTGAGTCATTGGCAGGCATGGCCCGTTTGGCAGGCCTCGCCCTTGAGCCTCTTGAGGGCACATGCCGAGCGGGCGGGATTATGGTGAAGCGTCCGTGAGACCTTTTTCCGT
>LHCFR02800__coassemble_2751_pt1 | contig 7225 bp, 9 predicted proteins | sample LHCFR02800__metabat2_low_PE_047 | metagenome-assembled genome bin LHCFR02800 | reverse complement strand
GAACCTTTCTGAAGAAAGGCTTCTCCTCCCCCTCCCCAACCCCCACCCTCTCCTCTCCCAAGACTTTCATCAAATGGGGAGGCCACGCCACAGAAGTTCGTTCCGGCGGGAGATTGTGGGAACAGCGGGCAAGGTGACGGTACCACCGGAGAAAAGGGCACGGGCCGCATTGTGAGAGGCAGGGTTTTCCTGCTATGACAGGGAAAAGCAAAGAGCCGATGGAGGCCGCATGAAAAAGAAATTCGCATTCCTGCTCATGGGAAAAGAGTTCGACACAGCCAAAGATACCGCCGTATTCGAGACGGAACATATGATCAGCTACATTTTTACGGTCACCAGCTTCGAGGAAGCCCTCAAGCGGGCCGTGGCCTGCGCCGAGGACGGCGTGGGCGCTATCGAGGTCTGCGGAGCGTTCGGAAAGGAATGGGCCGACAAGATCATTGCCGCTACGGGGAACAAGGTCGCCGTGGGCTATGTCGTCCACAACCCGGAGCAGGATGAGCTATTCAGGCAGTTCTTCGCCAAGGCATGATCGGAGCGCATGATAAAGCCCGTCTTCTCTCCGAAGACGGGCTTCCGTTTTATGGGAGGGACGGCGTCACGCCCTCCAAGCCCCCAATATATCGTTTTCGTTTTCGGCTTCCGGGATCTTGAGCTTGTCGTGCGCCCAGCGAGCCGAAATCTTCATCACCGAGGCCAGCGCCGGGAGCGCCTGTGCGAACGTGGCGATGTCCTCGGCCTCCCGCGTATCGAACCGGAACCACGGCAGCAGGCGCGGATCGCTGACGCCGCAGTTCAGCACGGCCAACGGAGCGAGAAGCTGACGCGACAGCGTGGACGCTATCTGCATGGCGTCGGAAATCGTCAAATCGCGGCGCACCCGATCGTGCACGCGCCCGAGGGCGTTGGTGCTGGCGGCTCCGTCGGACTGCGAGGTCAGCGTGCCGCCGAGGATGGCCTTGCTCATGCCGAGTTCGCAGCGCGAAATCAACGCACCCGCCAGATCCTGCGAAGAGGACGCGGGGGTTTCAAACAAGATATCCATGCCTTGCGGGATGATGCCCGCCGCATCCTGCCCGAGCGTCCGCAGGGCGTTGTACAGCGCCCGCCGATCTTCCTCCCGACTGCCGGGCGGGTACTTCCCGAGCCGGAACGGCAGGCCGTGGACCTGCACGTAGCGGATGTTCGCCTCCAGCGCGTAGCTGCGGATCAAATACGCCCACGCCACCGTGCGGAACAGCCCGCAGCGCGGCAGCCAACCGGACCGGGAGCGGTGCGTATGCACGATCCAGCCGAAAGGCCAGAGTTCTTCCCCGTCGGGCTTGCCGTTCCGCAGACGCAGCTGGTTCCTGTCTTCCCGCAAAACCTGAAACCAGCTTTGCGGGCGGAAATGGAAGGCGGCGGGAAGATGCAGCCCGTACCGATAGTCCCACTCGATCTCACAGGCGGAAAACCCGTGCCCGATGCCGTCCGCCAGATCCATCAACAGGTCCTCAAAACCGTTGACGGCATCAAACTGTTCCCGAACCGCCGCCGCAATCCGGGCGGCCCGCGCATCGTTGGCGCGGCCCGGCAGGATCTCCCAGTCCAGCGTCAGCAGCGCCCGCTTGCGCTTGCCCATTTCCGCCGCGAGATGCTCGCAGCGGTCTTCCATATCCGCGAACAGCAAATGCTGTTCAAGGATGTCCCCTTGATCCGCAAGCTCCAGAATGCCCCGCAGCCGCTTCGGGGTCAGCCCGTGCGTCAGATTCATCTGCGGCTCCAACGCCAACATGCGCGGGCCTTCCCCCTGCGTCTGCAATCGCCGTATCTTTTTCATGAATGCCTCCAACGGCCCCAAAGCCGCCGCGTTGACTCAGCCCGTAAAGCCCGCAATCCCGTTTGACGGTTCACAGCCTTTATGGAACAGCTTCTTTCACCGTAAAAAACCTGCCGCACCTTGCCCCATCCCCATCCAACGGTACTCCCCCCGGTCCGCCTCCCCACCAGCCGAAAGGCTTCGAGGGGATAGGGGACGCGAGCCGCGCCAGCAGGTTTGGGAGGGGAAGCCTTCTTCAGAAGGGGCCCCTCCCCCCTCCCCATCTTCCATCCTCCCCGTCATCGCCCCACTCCCTTTCCAGCGGCATCCGGATGTAGGCGTCGCCCATGCTGACGAATCCGGTGGATGCCAGACGCCAAAGCATTTCGAGCGCATCCGGCCCATCGTCATGATCGGCCCGGGGAAAATGCCGCAACTGATCGATGAGCGCCTGCTGGGAGACATGAAGCCGGATCCGCCCCTGCGCCATGTGCGGCTGCAACGACTCGATGCGCAGCAGCTTGTCCGCGCTGTTGACGAGAGGCCGCACCGGCAGGGCAATCCCGCGCTCCGCCGCCCGCTGCACCAGCACATGGGCGAAAAACTCCTGAAACTGCACGGCTTCCACGCCCCAAAGCAACGGATGATGCACATCGTGCAGGGCAATCACATCCTCAATGATGCGATCGGGATGCCGCTTGCGGATGCTCGCCTCCACCACGTCGAGCGTCATACTCCCGCGGAGGAAGCCGCCGACGAGGATCGCGGAAGGGTCACGCCCCGCGCCCTGTTTGCCGAGCGACGGGTCCACCGCTCCGAACAGCAGCCAATCCCGGCTCCGGTCCACCCAAAAGGTGATGCACCCGTTGAACGGCGCCTCGTTTGCAGACAAGGGATCGTTCTGCTGCTCGGAATCGAAAGCCTCCCGATCCTCGGCACGGAGGCACATGAGCCGATACAGCGGGCGCGACGCGGGCCAGCTCACTTCGGCCCCGGCCTCCATCTTCACCCTGTGCTGACGGTAAAAACGCCGGGCCTCCGCCTCGCCGCGCGACGACAAAAGGCTTTCCCACTCATCCCAAAGATCCATCCGATCCGGCCAGCGCAGGATGGAACGGAACGTCCGGGCCTTCCACAAAGGCTTGCGGAGCGTGCGGGCCAGCACGGAATCGTAATGCAGCAGCGTACCGACATAGACCACGTCCATGCTCCCGTCCGCCGCGCCGAGATTGAGTACCGTCTTCTGAAGCCACGACTGGAGCTTGTCGCGCTGTTCCGGCTTGTCCACGTTCCCGTCGTTTTCAAGATCGTCAAGGACAATCAGATCCGGACGGTGCGGCCCGTGCCGCAACCCGCGCATACGCTTGCCCGCGCCGAGCGCCTGGATTTTGACGTTCCCCGGCGTGACCACCGTTCCCACGTTCCAAACGTGCCCCTTGCCAGCCCCGGGAAAATCCCGCTTCAACGCCTCGTTGAACTCCAGTTCGTCCTTGACCGCACCCAACAGCGACGCGGCCTGCTCCAGCGCGTCGGCTATGATCAAAATGTAGTGCTTGCGCCCGGTCAGCACGGCCCACAGCACGAAAAACAGCGAAACGAACGTGCTCTTGGCCTCCCCGCGCGGGGCCGCAATCGCCAGCCGCACGCCTTCGGGCGCGTCCGCCATGCGGGGCAGTTCCGTATCCAGCCATTCGTGAAGCCGGGAATCCCCCCCGACGAGGCAATAATGCGGAAAATACGCCCGCCGGAAGAAGGTGAAGTCCTGCCGGGCCCGTTCCCGGCGTTCCTCCGGTGTCCCGGCAGAGGCGTCCGGAAGCTCGGGGGAGTTCCGGCGCTTTCCGCGCATGTCAGCGCCCCCCGGTACGGATCGCGTCCGCGATGCGATCCAGTTTTTCGTCCGCCCGCTCCAGCCCGCCGAGGATCTGCGCCGTGCGCTCCCGGCAGTCCTCGCGGGGCACGTAGCTCTTGTGCATCTCCTCGGCCAGCAGGCACTGGCGGGCCTTCAATTCGTCCACCCGCTGCTCCAGCCGGGTTCCCCAGTAGGCGAGAAAGCCGCAAACCATCCCGAGCAGGCCAAGCAGCAGGGTGTGCGCATCGAATTGCAGCGCGGCCTGCGTCATGGCCTGCCCTCCCGCCCTTTTTCCACGGCAAGCAGGGCTTCGGCCTGAGCGCGCAGGTTCCGGCAATAGCCGCCGTAATCCCGCGCGTGGGCCAAAAGATCCTCCGGGCTGACCATCACGGATGCTCCCGACCGTACCCCGGCGCCAGCGGCGGAGGAGCTTCCGGCAGGCGCGCCAATTCCGGCGGCAAGGGCAGAAGCTTCGGGGGCGGCGGGGGCAAGACCAAGGGCTTCGTTGTACAGGCGCACCCAGCCAGCAGGCAGGCCAGCGCAATGGCGGGAAGCATCTTCGGCAACACGGTCCATCCTCCTCGTGAACGCCTGCCGTTCGGCGGCAAGGCAGTTGCGGGTTTCGGAAAGTTCCCCGGCAATGGCGGCGGCCCGTTCGGTTTCCGCCTCCAGCTTCTGGCGGGCAAGGCGCTCCGCTTCCGCCGCCGCGACGGCCAGCGCCTCACGTTCGCTGGCGGACGCTTCGGCCTGTTCCGCAAGCAGAACACGGCCCCGCGTTTCCGCAATGCCGAACCCCCGGACGTACCCGGCGGCGCAGCACGCCGCACACAACAGCCCTACGGCGAGCACGTTCCTAGTCATGGCCCCCTCCGCATCCGACGCCGGGCCCCCACCCCGCCTTGCGATACCAATACTGCCTCTCAAGCAGGATCAGCCGTACATAGCGGCGGTTTTCACGGAGGCTGGAAGCGCTCCGACCGGCATTGACCTTTTCCACCTGTCCGAACCAGCGCGCCGGATCACGGCCCTGCCGCTCCGCTTCCTTCCGGTCCCTGCCGAGCCAGCCGATCCCGCCGTTATACGCGGACAACGTGAACGCCATACGCTGGCAGGCATCGGCTCCGTTCAGCCGATCCCACAGCCACTTGTCATAGGAAACCAGCGCCCGGAGCGCCCAGCCGGGATTGAACGGCGCGGGCCGGCCGGCCTCCCGTTCCAGTTCCGGGACGGCACGCGGCAGCCACTCCGCCGTGGAAGGCAGGAACTGCGCCAAGCCCTGCGCCCCCGCCGAGGACACCGTGCCGTTGCGCCACCAGCTTTCCGTGTGCACCTGCGCGGCGAACACCGCCACGGGAGCTTCCAACCCCCATACGGCGCGGGAAACCCGTATGAGTTCCGCCCGATGCCGTTCAGCCGCGCGCGGAATATCCGACGCCAGCCCCGGCTGCGGAAACGGCGCGGACAGCAGCGCCATCATCAAAACCATGCGAATCATCATGTGCGACCTCTCCATGCGGGAACCGCCCTTTCGCGGGCGTTTCCCCATCTCCCCCATGCTCACAGCCCCACGGACACGGCCACGACGAAAGCCGCGACCACGGCGGCGCGGCGCAGGCAGGCCATGACGAAAGGCCAGAGGTAGCCCTTGGCGATGGCGAAATCGGCGCACCGAAGCCGCACGGCTCCGGGGGCGCGCTTCCAGTCGTCGTCAAGATAGGAATCGGGAGTGGCGAAAGGGAACACGGCCACATCGAAGAACATGCCCAAGATGGCGGCAAGCATGACGAGGGCCAGCTTGTAGAGGACAACGGGCACTTGCGCCGGGCTGATCAGCAACAATGCGATCTGAAGCCCCAGCGCAACCAGCCCGAAGAAAAACAGCCGCCAACGGGGACGGAGAAGAAGCCTGAAGAATCCCATAAGACCTCCTGTGGTATGGCGCGGGACCGTCGTCGGCCCGCAAAACCTACCATGCCCGAAAGGAGGCCTCAGGAAAGATTGAAGGATGTCAGCACCTCGCGCTGGAGCGGGATACGCGGCGCGCGGCGGCGCAGGCCGCCATATCCGGCCTCACCGGGCCGGACTTCTTCAAAATGCGCCAGATCTGGCGATCGGAGAGCCCGTGCCGCACGGCGAGCACGGACACCAGCGCCCGTTCGGAAAGCCCTTCACGGGCCAATTCGTCACGTTCAAGGTTGATGTTCCTGTCCCGCGTGTCCACGAAAGCCTGACGGCAGGTGGGGATATACAGCGTCGTGCCTCCGTAGCGCCCGATCAGCTTGGTAGCCTGTTCGCGGCCGATGATCTGCACCAATTTTTCACGCTGTTCCTGCCCACGCAGCGTGATGCCGAGAGGAACGGAAAAACTTGTCCCGCCCTTGGCCCTGATGAGCTCGATCGCCGCCGGAAGGCCAATCAGTTCAACCAATTCATTCACGCCCTGCCCCCGTGTCCGGGCCTGCCCGGGAAACATCTCCGAAGACGCGCTGCGCCGCTCCCGATTCTTCGCCATGTGTTCCATATGAATCCCTATTAGGTAAAAGATGTACCTCTCCGCCTCGCGTGGAAAGGCATGGAAAACAATGCCCTGAGCGCGTATTGCCCGAAGGCTTGCGGCGCGGGGCAGACCGAATTGTTGACCGGATAGCTTGGTGAAGGTAAAGGAAAGAGGTTGTACACGACCGTTCGCAACGAGATCCTTACGTCAAAATCAGTTCTTTTACAATCATTTTTTGACGCAAAAACTTATTTATTGACTTAACAGCCAAAAACATTACAACATTTCTTTACGATCTCCGTTCACTTCAACCCGGAGCGCCTCCACGGCGCAGAGACGCCATGAGCAGCATCGCCGATCGACTCGTTTTTTTGCGCGGAAGCGCCACACAGGCCGAATTTGCCGATCGTGTCGGCATCAATGTGAATACGTTGCGCGGTTACGAAAAAGGGCGCGCCCTGCCCGGGTATGAAGTATTGGAATCCTTATGCTCAAAATTAAACGTTTCACCGAACTGGATTTTGACGGGACAGGGCAATGTCCTCCAAGAGGCTCCCTTTTCCGGCCTTAATGAAACGCCTCGGCCCCTTCCGCAGCCTGAGCTTGCCGAGCCGATGCCCTCGTGCGACGTGGATTTGATCATGATCCCGATGGTGGAGGCGCGCCTGTCCGCCGGGCACGGCAGCCTTGAGGTCGGCGGCGATTCGGAGCGCAGCTATGCTTTCCGGAGCGATTTCCTGCACCGCAAGGGCAATCCCCGGGAGATGGTACTCATGCGGGTTTCCGGCGACAGCATGGAACCCGAGATCATGGACAACGACATCGTGCTCATCGATCAGGGCAAGCGCGACGTCACCCCCGGACGCCTCTATGCCATCGGGTTCGATGAGGCCATCTACCTCAAGCGCATCGACATCCTCCCCGGCAAGGTCATCCTCAAAAGCACCAACGCCGCCTACCCGCCCGTCGAACTCGACACCCGGGGCGACTGCGAGGACGCCTTCCGCGTCATCGGCCGCGTCCTCTGGTGCGGCAGGGAGTACAAGTAAAATTGGGGAGGGGGAGGGGAAACTTTCTGGAG
>LHCFR02800__coassemble_2623_pt1 | contig 7463 bp, 7 predicted proteins | sample LHCFR02800__metabat2_low_PE_047 | metagenome-assembled genome bin LHCFR02800 | reverse complement strand
AGGCCCCTTCTCCCTTCCCCCGATTCCTCCCGCTCCTCTCTTCTACAATCCATACTTGAAATACGCGGAACAGCTCCCTTCGGTGGACACCATGCAGGGCCCGACGGGATTGGCGGGCGTACAGACCTTGCCGAACAGGGGGCACTCGTTGGGCGGCATCTTGCCCTTGAGCACTTCACCGCAGCGACAGCCGGGCAAGGGCTTGGTTTCAGGCAGGGAGAGGCCGAGACGGGCGAGGGCGTCGAAACGCTGGTAGGCCGGAGCCAGCGCGAGGCCGCTGCCGGGGATGACGCCGAGGCCGCGCCAGAGGGCGTCGGCGGTGCGGAACACCTGCGACAGGATGGCCCGTGCCTTGGGGTTGCCGTCGTCGTTGACGGCGCGGGGGTAGGCGTTCTCGACCTTGAATTCGCCCTCGCGGTACTGGCGGGCCATGCGGCAGAGCGCGTCGAGGATGTCGGCGGGCTCGAACCCGGCGACGATGGCGGGGCGCTTCCAGTCTTCGGCCACGAAGCGGAACGGCGAAAGGCCGAGGACAGTGGACACATGCCCCGGCAACAGGAAAGCGTCGATGCCGTTGTCGGGATCGCCGAGCAGGGCGGCAAGCGCCGGAGGCACGAGCTTGTGGCAGGAGAAAACGGCGAAGTTGTCCAGCTTGCGCTGTTCGGCGGCGAGGACGGTCGCCGCGACCGCCGGGGCGGTGGTCTCGAAGCCGACGCCGAGGAAAACGACCGTGGCATCGGGGTTGTCGGCGGCGAGGGTCAGGGCGTCGAGCGGGGAGTAAATGACGGATACGCGGGCTCCGTCGGCCTGCGCGTGCTTGAGGGAGCGCCCGTCCGGGCCGGGAACGCGCATCAGGTCGCCGAAGGTGGCGATGATGACGTTCGGCTGTTCGGCGAGCTTGAGGAAGGCGGCGACTTCGCGGTCGTGGGTCACGCAGACCGGGCAGCCCGGCCCCGTGAGGTGGGTGACCTGCTCGGGAAGGAGCGTGCGCAGGCCGCCTCTGAAGATGGATACGGTATGGGTTCCGCAGACTTCCATAAACCGCATGGGGCGGTCGAGGAGGTCTTCGAGGCGGCGGAGCAGGGCTTGGCAGAGTTCGGGATCATGCAGCGTTGGCGTGGGCATGGGTTTCTCCGGGGCAAAGCGGTTGGGGCCGGACGGGGCATCCGGGGGCGCCGGTGCGGGCATCACGATCGGCGTCCCGCCTGTTGTAGCCTGTTTCCGGTGTTCGATAAAGGCTTGATTTCCGCCTGAGTGAGGCAAAATCGAGTGCGCTTGATCTTGTTTGTGCCCTTGGCTATGGTCAGGTGAACCTACCAGAGCCCTATCATGTCCTATTCCATTGTCCGTCGCCGCCCCAACGCCTCCCTGCTTGCCGAAGCGGTCAGAACCATCGGCAAGCGCCGCTTCGAAATCCGCCAGCAGGTATCCTGCCCGCTGGAGGACAGGAAGCTGCACTACCTCGTGGAAACGTGGTTTTTCTTTCCGCAGAGCCTCCAGATCAACCGCTGGAGCTATACGGCGACCGATTATCAGCAAAGCCTCAAAAACTATATCCGGCTCGGCGTGCCCATCAGGCCGCTGGAGTCGCTGCTTGGCGGCGAACTGCCTCCGCCTCTGCGGAAACTGGAGGCCGAGGAGGGCGGCGGTGAGGAGATCATCGAGCTGACGCTGCCGGAACAGTTTCCGGATATTCTCGAGGACTGTTCCAGGCGGCTTGATGATCTGTTGTGGCAAAATACGCCGGAAACCCGCGAATGTTACGAGGACAGCCTCAAACTGTTTTGCATTGCGTTCCGGGTTTCCCTGCTGGCGCGGAAAAACGCGGTGCTGGCCATTGAGGACGGCAGCGAGCGGACCCGGGCCGCCTATGATCTGACCCGTCTGGCTGTGGCGTGCCTGAAGCGGTACCGCAAGCTGCTCGGCAAGCGGGCAAAGGCGGCGCGCAACCTTTTGCGGGCCCCGGCGTTCCTGTATTGCGACGAGTACCTGTCCATCATCACGACGAGGACGCTTGGCGAGATCGTGCGCCGCCTCTCGCCCGTGCACAAGTGCTCCACGTATATCCTTGCTTGTTTCGGAGCGCAGCGCGCCTACCGCCGGTCCTGCTATCCCGAAAGTATGCCCTCGAAGACCGGGGACAACGAGCTGCCCGTGTTCCGCTGGAGCGTGCTCAAGAAGTACGTGGACATGCCGCTGTTCCTGAACGTGCAGCGCCATTCCGGAAACTCGCTGCTGGAGCACGTGCTGTACAGCCTCATCGCGGCGGTGGCCATGAGCCTCGCGCTGACCGTGACGCTCCTGTGGGAAGGGGCCGGGTCCCTCAGCGCGCCGATCTTCGTGATCGCCGTTTTCGCTTACATCTGCCGCGAGCGCATCAAGGATGTGCTCAAGCATAAGCTGTTCAAGGTATTCGGCAAATGGATCCCCGATCGGGTGCTGCGCGTCTGCGACGGCTACGGCAGGCGTCTGGGGCATTGCGCCGAGCAGTTCCGGTTCGCGGATTGGGACAAGCTCCCCAAGGAAGTGCGCGTCCTGCGGAACAGGACGCATTTCGTGGACATCCTGAACGCGTTCCACAATGAAGACATTTTGTATTATTCAAAGCGGATCGACATCAAGGAACTGCCTGATCCCTTCCATGAGGGCAAGAATCTGCTGCTGGACATTTCGCGCTTTGACATTTCGGACTTTCTGCGGCATGCCGATGAAGTTCTTGACGAACCTCAGGGCGGTATGGACGATGTGGTGGGGGGCGACAAGGTCTACCATGTGGACATGGTGCGCAAGATCACCCATCGCTGCGGCTCCGATCTGGAGCGGTTCCGTATCGTGCTGACCCACGCGGGCATCCGGCGCATCGACGAGATCAAGCCGCTGTTCATCACCACCGGCGACAACTATCATTAAGGACGACCATGAGCACAGCTTTTACCGACACCGAGCGCGCCATCCTGCGCATTGTCCAGTTCCAGCTCCCCGACACCCTGACCCCGTATGCGGACATCGCCCGCGAAGTGGGGACCGATGAGGAGACGGTGCTGAACCTTCTGCGCCGCATGAAGGAAGACGGCTCCATCCGCCGTTTCGGAGCCAGCATCAAACACCAGAAGACCGGCTGGACGCACAACGCGATGGTCGCGTGGATCGTCGACGAGGCCGACAGCGACGCCATAGGCGAGGTGGCGGCCAAGAACCAGCGCATTTCCCACGTGTATTTCCGCCCGACTTCGGCCCCTGACTGGCCTTATACGCTGTATACGATGGTCCACGGGCGCAGCGAGGACGAATGCCTTCAGGTCATTGAGGAATTGCGGCGCGAGACGGCGCTTGACGAGTATGCCGTGCTTGACAGCCTTGAAGAATTGAAGAAAACGTCCATGACGTATTTTTAAGCCGGTTGGCCCGGCAAGGGCGGCGGCTTCTTTTTTGACGTGAAGACAGCGGCGCTTGCCGTTCAACCCAACGCTCTGAGGAGATTATGAAGACGACTCGTTCGGAAAAATTGTTTAAGGAAGCCTGTGAACTGATCCCCGGCGGCGTCAACAGCCCTGTGCGCGCCTGCCTCGGCGTGGGGGCCGATCCGCTGTTCATCGCTTCCGCCAAGGGGAGCCACGTGACCACCGTGGACGGCCAGGAGATGATCGATTTCGTGGAATCGTGGGGGCCGATGCTGCTCGGGCATTCCCATCCCGAGGTGACCAAGGCGGTCGTCGAAGCCGCCGGAAAGGGCACCAGCTACGGCGCTCCCTGTCCCGCCGAGGTCGAGCTTGCCCGTATGGTCGTGGACGCGTTCCCCGGCATGGATATGGTGCGCATGGTGAACTCGGGCACGGAGGCGACCATGTCCGCCCTGCGTCTGGCCCGTGGCGTGACCGGACGCACCAAGGTGTTGAAGTTCATCGGCTGTTATCATGGCCATGCCGATCCCTTCCTTGCCAGCGCGGGTTCCGGCGTGGCGACCCTTTCCATCCCCGGCACGCCGGGCGTGCCGGAAAGCACGGTCCGCGACACCCTGCTTGCCCCCTACAATGACGTGCGGGCCGTCGAGGACATTTTCCACCTGTACGGCAAGGACATCGCGGCGATCATCGTGGAGCCCATTGCCGGAAACATGGGCCTCGTGCTGCCGGAGGAAGGCTTCCTCAAGGCGCTGCGGGCCCTGTGCGACACGCACGGCGCGCTGCTCATCATGGATGAGGTGATCACCGGCTTCCGCGCCGAGTACGGCGGGGCGCAGACCCGTTTCGGCATCACGCCCGATCTGACCACCCTCGGCAAGATCATCGGCGGCGGCCTGCCCGTTGGGGCGTTCGGCGGCAAACGCGAGTACATGAGCCGTGTGGCTCCCGCCGGGGACGTGTATCAGGCCGGGACGCTTTCCGGGAATCCGCTCGCCATGGCTGCGGGCATCGCCACGCTCTCCGTGCTCAAGGCCAGCGATTACGCCGCGCTTGAGGCCCGCGTGGAAGCCTTCGCCGCCGAGCTGGAATCCATCCTGCGCGGCAAGGGCGTGCCCGTGACGGTCAACCGCCTTGCCTCCATGTATACGGTGTTCTTCTCCGACGGGCCGCTCCGCAACTTTGAGGATGTGAAAAATTCGGATACGGAGATGTACTCCCGTTTCTTCCGCGCCATGCGCGAGCGGAACATCTTCGTGGCTCCGTCCGCCTTTGAAGTGGCGATGGTTTCCTTCGCCCATACCGAAGAGGACTTTGCCAAGACGCTTGACGCCGTGCGCGGCATCAAGCTGTAGAAGGGCGTTCGCGGCGGCTGGCGAATCTCCGCGTGCGCTGCTCGTTCCGCGCTCACGGTTTCGCCGCCCTTTGGGCCGTATTCTCTCTTAATCCGCTCAAAACGAAACGGTTCCGTATCCGGTTTTTGCCGGACACGGAACCGTTTCGTTTTTGTGTCATCAGGTTTGCCCCGTTGCGCGGCTGTGGAGGCGCCGAGGCCGTGGATCAGGGCGACGGGGGTGCCTGTTTGTCCCGTTGGGGCGCACCGTCCGTGCCCTGCGTCCATTCGGCAGGTGGTGCGGCGAGCAGCTTCAGCAGTTCCGCGGACGCGCCGGAACGCCGGGCGGCCTCTTCCGGGAACATGCCGTTTTCGTCCGGGACGTCCGGCTTCGCCCCGGACGCCAGCATCATGCGGATCATGCGTTTTCCGGTTGCTTCGTCCACATGGCCGAGCATCGAGGCGACGCAGACGAGCGGTTCGCCCGCGTCCGGGCCCGCCTCGGTCCGTCGGGCCGCCCAGCAACGGATGGCGTCCGGTTTCCGCCAGAGGCCCTTGGGCACGATGCGGCCGCCTCCGCTCCAGGCTTGAATGATGAGTTTCATGTCCGTGGGGCTGTTCCAGTCGTCCACGGCCTTTTCGAGCAGTTTGTCCGTGGGCGTTTGTTCCTCCAGCCATGCCGCGGCGCACAGATGCCGCCCCGCCTTTCTCCAGCGCTCGCGGCCCAGCGCGGCCCGGATGTCGCACAGATCGGCCAGAGCGGGCGCGGCTTCCCTGACTTCCCGAGGCAAGGCGACGTCGTCCCGCAGGGCGGCGAGCAGCAGCCAGACGGAAAACATGGGCGTGCTGTTGCGGTGATACCACGGGTAGGAGGAAAGCCCCGAGGGGCTGAACCAGATGGTGGTGCCCGGCGGCCGTTTCCGCAGGTTTTCGTTGCCTTCCAGCAGTGCCGGGCCCAGAACGTCGCCCGGGATATCCCATGCCGACCATTCGGCGAGGAGTACCCCCGCAAGCTTGTCGGGATCGGCCCGGAAGCCCGGATCGGTCAGGACCCGCAGCATGAGCGGGGAAGCCTTCGGCCACAGGCATTTGAGCAGCGCGGCCCGGCGTCCCGACTCCGCGTCCCGGAACCCGCCGTTCCGCCAGTACCAGGGGGAAACGCGCCCGGAATCCCCGGGCAACGGGGAAAGGCCGATATGGTCCGGAATGTACGGCAGATCGGTATCGTTGTTTTGGATATTGTACCGCTCATCTTCGGGCAGGGAGGCCGCGGCGCCCTGAACGGCGGCGACATAGGCGAGCTCGCCCTCGTTCGTGGCAAGAGAGGCGTAGGAAAGGAACCCCTTTGCCTCCAGACGGTATTTCCTCCCCCGGATTTGCACGGTTTTGCTTTGCTGGAGGTTCACGACCATCCTGCCTTCCTGTTTCCCCCGGTTTTCCCAGAAAGGCAGGCGCGCGGCCATCTCGTCGGCACCCAGTTCCTGAATGATGTCCAGCGCGAGCCTGCCTTCTTTGTCCGGCGTCGTGTCCCGCGCGCCCATGCAGTGCAGCAGGAGCAGGGCGGCGGGGTTGGCGCGGGCTGCGGCGACGTGCAGGGGGGTCCGCCCTTGGGCGTCCGTAAGCTGCACCATGCGGAGCAGGGGGGACGGCGGGCTCAGCGCTTCACGCAGGACGGCCGGGTCCGCATCGCGCTCCAGCAGGACATGCAGGAGCGTCGTCTCTTCGTTGCGGAGCGCCCCTTCGTCCGAATGCAGCAAAGCCTCTTTCACGGCGGGGGCGTTCTTGGAACCGCACAGGGCGAGGAGTTGCGGCATGTCCGTATAGCGGGGCCTCCCGCCTTCGCGGGAAAACAACATGCGGATCCCCAAAACGGCTCCTGCGAGCAGTAATAAAAGGATAAGGCCGAATTTCATCCCTTGCCTTGTCGTATTCCCCATACCTCCTCCTTTCGGCCCGTCCGCGTCGGAGTATTCGAAGATCCGCCCTTGCCGCTTCCCCGCCGCCGTCCCACCTTCGGCAGGCTGTTTCCTCAGGTGCGTTCCCGGCGGTTCCTTTCTTTTGCAGTGCCGGGAAGCGGACGGCAAGGTTCCGCCCGTAGCGCCGCCATAGCCGCCATTCCGTCCCGTTTACGAATAGCTTTGAAAGGAAAGGGGGAAGATGCGTGAGGGGCTTCTCCGGAATGTTCCCGCCTCCCCACAGTTCCTTTACCTCCAGATTTCCACCTCATGGACAACACGGGACCGGGCGTCTTCGGGGAGCTCGGCATACTCGACGGGGGTGAAGCGGAGGCATTCGGAGCCGTCGGGGCACCGTACGGAACCGAAAAATTCTTCTTTGGGGCGGGTAAAGAGGGAGTACTCGGAGGGGTACAGCGTGCGGTAAACGACAACGAGGGTATCGTCCCTGGTATCGAGGGCCTCCCCTACGATCTGATAATAACGGTTTTTGTAGTGGCGGAAGAAAGTCGTCATGAAGATCTCCTCTAATGGAAAAAAGGGGGGAGTATATGGGGAGTACTCCCCCTAGAGAGATGCAGAAAGGGGGTTCTGCTCTCGCCCGTGACTGAGAGCGTTGAGTATAACCTATAATAAAATAAGATGATTTTTGAAAATTTCCCGCGGAGTACTCTAAGAAGGATAGGGGGGTATCCGAGGGCGTAACAGGGGGGGAGTACAGGCGTTTCGCATTGCTTTTGCATGAGACTACTCCCTCTCATGTAAGGTTTTTTG
>LHCFR02800__coassemble_2608_pt1 | contig 7507 bp, 6 predicted proteins | sample LHCFR02800__metabat2_low_PE_047 | metagenome-assembled genome bin LHCFR02800 | reverse complement strand
CGTTTCCTCCTTGTTCATTTTCCGATCAGTGGAAGGTTCCATTACAAAACTGGCCGAATGTAACAAAACACCCGCCATCAATATCAGCGACCACTTCGCCATTTCTCCGGAAAGCATGACCCGGTTGAGGACTGAAAAACACTTTTTCAGCGAAGGCGCCTGCAATCTGAAAATCTTTACCGGACACGAAACCTGTGCGTACGCCGACGTGCACCGCTCTGTCTACAAGACGGATACATCGGCCGTGTACATTCCCTTGAAGTTTAACATGCTGAGGGAAACGAGCGTTACGATGGTTGTGCTATCGATGGGTGTGGACAACTATACGCAAGAACATCTCGATATCTGTTCCTGCCTCCAGCCTGTCTTTATCGATAATTTCCTGAACATCCTTTCCGAAAATTCTTCCGACCGCGCTTTTGACCTCCCGTCCCCAAAGAGCAAGCAGGAGCCGAACAGCAAGCGGAACAAGGACAATGCGGAACCATTTCAGACATTCAACGAGGTCACCATCAATTATATCATCAAGGCGCTCAACCGCACCAACGGCAAAATCTCCGGACAGGACGGCGCTGCCGAACTCCTCGGCCTCAATCCGAGTACCCTCTGGTCGAAGATCCGCAAATACCGCATCGACGTGAAAGGGCTTGAGCGCGAATAGCGATTTCTGACGTGCAAAATACCGCGAAGGCCCTCCCGGACTGTATCCGGGAGGGCCTTCGTTATGTTGAGGGATGCAGGACGCTTGCCGGGGCCCCTACTCTGTTGACTCAAGAAAACTTCTTGGTTGGGCCGCGCAGCAATCCGCCGAAGCCTGCCGGGGCTCAGTCGTCCCCATCCCCGTCTCCATCGCCATCACCGTCATCCCCTTCCTGCCCGCCAAGCCCCTCGCCCGAGGAGAAAAGCGGAGCGTTCTTCCGTGCATCCTCTTCCCTCTCCGTAAGTTCGTTTTCCGCCATCTGTTTGCGGAAAAAGAACCATCCTGCGACAAGGGCAATACCCAGAAAACCGATCCAGTCGAGCCATGCGTCCACGCCATTCCTTCCTGCTGCGATGGCGGCGTTTCATTAATGCGCCGGGACAGGCCCTTCCGGGGCCGTCTCCCGGGAGGGCCGGACATCGGACTTCCGGCTGCTCCTGCGTCTCTTTCGGAACGGGTTCCGGTGGTGCCACAGATTCCCCTGCGGCGCAACAACTCTACCGATAAGGCCGAAATGTTCCTGAAAGACGGGAATCGCCCGATTTCCTTAGCCCTGTTTTCCCCAACCATCCGGCAGCGAAAGGGAAAAGGAAGAAGAGCAAGACGGAAAAAACGGACACGGGATTCCAAAACGCCGGACAGGGAATCATCACTGTTTGACACTTGTGTGCAGGGACAATAGATTCCAATGTGTTCCGGAGCCCGTGTTTTTGGATGCGGCCTTTTCCATGCATTGGCGTGGAACGGAAAATGAGCGGGGTTTCCTTTCCAGGAGCGCAACGCGTATTCCTTCCCGAAGAAAAGGATGTTAGACAAAGAACGCCGGATCGGGGCGACCCGGCGAGGCGGGCGCGCGCCCGTGGCAACCAGCCCTGAGACGAACGATGATCCTGTCCACAAAGAACAAATTGGTACTGCTCGTCGCCGGGTCGCTGATCCTGCTCGCTGTCGGAGTGGGCCTGTTCTCCATGTATAGCGTGAAAAGAACCATGCTGGAGGAACAGCGCCGGAGCAGTGTGAATACCGTTGCCCTTGCGACATTCAACGTGATGGATCGCTACCAGATCCTGTTCCGCAGCAAAGCGGATCAGGCCGTCGCGCTCCAGCATAACCTCAGCTGGCTGGCGAAACTCATCACCACGCTGGTGCATGATCCATCTGAGCGCTTTAAGATCATGCAAAATTTCCCCTTGCCCGAGGGGATCAGCCTCATGGCAATCGACCCCAGCGGCGAGATCAAACTCGTGCGCGGCGATCTGGAGAAAGACGACAACCCCTACCTCCTCCGCGACATCAAAGACCGGCCCGTGGGCCCCACCATGCGAGCCCTCGCGGAAAAAGGCCTCCCCGCAACCTGTTTCGTCCAGTGGGACGCCGGGGGCAAAAAGCAGCGGCTGTACGGAACGCACCTGTACCTTCCCGGAGAGGGAGGGCTGCTCGTGGGCCTGTGGGCCAACATCGACAAGCTCGACGAGCATCAGCAGCGGCTCAAGGAAGACAGCATCCGGGAGCTCCAAAATGAATTCGGAAAACAACGGATAGGGCCTTCGGGTTTTCTGTTCGTCACGGACTCCAAAGGTACCCCGGTAATCGGGCCGGAAGGCATGAACACCACCCTCTCCGGCATCAATCCCAAAACAGGCAACACTCTTATCGCCGATATCCGCAATGCTTCGAAAACGCCGGAAAATCCTGTTGAAGCATCGATCCAGTCCTTGATCAAGCGCGCGCCGTCCCGTGACGCCCTGCTTTTCGTGCGCCATGTCAAGCCGTTCGATTGGTATGTCACAGGCGTCGTTTACACCGACGAAGCCAGCGCGCCCGGCAAGCAGCTTTCGTTTCTGCTCATCGCGGCCATCCTCGCCGCTACGCTGTTCATCCTGCCCGTGGCGCTTCTTATGGTCACGCGGCTGACCTCACCGCTGGCGAAACTCGGAGATTACGCCCGCAAGCTCCCTGAACAGGATTTCATGGAGGACGCACGGCCAACGCCCCTGCTCGCCGCCCTCGCCGACGGCAAACACGGAGGAGAGATTGCCAGCCTCGCCAATTCACTGATGTTCATGGATAAAACCCTCCGGTCACGGGTCCGTGAGCTTATGGAGGCCACGTCCAGCCGCGAACGCCTCGAAGGTGAGCTCAGCGCCGCCACCGAAATCCAAATGGGGTTCCTGCCCAAGCCCCTGCCCCCGGACGTGGCCGCCGGGCGGTTCTCACTGGCGGCGAGCCTCGTCCCGGCCCGGGAAGTGGGCGGCGACTTGTATGACTTTTTCATGCTCGACGACAGGCACCTGTGCTTCATCATCGGGGACGTGTCCGACAAGGGCGTGCCCGCCTCATTGTTCATGAGCATGACCTTGACCCTCATCCGATCTCGGGCGGGTTCCCACCCCTCGCCGGAGCACCTCATGGCCGAGGTCAACGAAAACCTCGCCCGCGACAACGCCAAGTGCATGTTCGTCACACTGTTTATCGGCGTGCTCGATCTTGATACCGGAGAACTGCTCTACGCCAACGGCGGGCACAATCCCCCGCTTCGGCTCGGCGACGACGGCGTGGCATGGCTCAAAGGCATCAGCGGGCCTGTGGTCGGCGCGATGGAAGGCATGAACTATACCTTGCTTCGCACCGTGGTCCGGCCCGGCGAAACCCTCTTCCTCTACACCGACGGGGTGAACGAGGCCATGAACGCGGAAGGCGACGTCTATTCCAACGAAGCGATGTTCCGTGCCCTCGCCTCCTCACCATCACGGGAACCGGCCAGTGTGCTCCGGCATATGCTTGACGATGTGTCCGTCCATGTCAACGGCAACACCGCCTCGGACGACATGACCATCCTGTGTGTCCGTTATTTCGGAGGAAAGCGCTAACGGTCCTTCACCGCTGATGATGGAAGAGAGCAAACTGGCCCGCACGATAAGCTTGTTCATAAGGTAAAGGGATGCCACCTTAACAGAGCCCAATCAATGGGGAATGGAGAAAAAGGGACGCTATGGACGTCCCTTTTTTGTCATTTCTTCCAGAACTTCCACCAAGGGCATAACGGCAAGGCCCCTCTGCTCCTGTGCAAGGAATGCCCGGACAATATCTCTTGAATGCACCCCAATTCCAAAATCAGCCTGTTGACGGCGTGCTGCATGTCCCGCACGGAAGGAGGTGGGTCTTCGTTCACGAGGGTACGCAACTCTTCAAATGCATTCGCCGCACGCACCATCTCCTCCTCTATTTCCTCCCGCGAAAAGCTTTCTCCGCCTTGGAGACGAGCCTCCAGCCAACGCATCAAAATGTCGTTACCCAAAGCCAAGCACAATCGAGGAATCATTTCCAAGCTCGGCATATACGTATCGTTTATATTGAAGTAACGCTTGGTGACTGAATGTGACACGCCAAGGCGCTCCGCTATCTCATCTCTGGTCAGGCCGCTTTCTTCCTTGGCGAGGCGAAGTGCTGCCTTGCCCGTCATCATCCCCAAATCCGTCATGCTGTTTTCCTCCCAACAGGTGAATGAAGTGGATGCCCTCTTTCACAAGGATCAATCAGGTCCATTCTTTTTTATACATTGGGAGTATTCTCTTTTGCACATCGTATTAGAGCTTGTATCGTTAATATCTTTTTATATGTGTTGGTTATCAACTCTATACTAGCTATCGCAAACGATGTTTCCATGATTATAGATTTTTAAATATATGTCAGGATATCTTCTCTTCAAAAGAAAGATACCATGACAAGAAAACGGTATGACAATAGGATAAACAACTCTCCAGGCTCTTTATAGGAGGAACTATGGGTATCCCACAAAAAAGCCTCGTGATCGGCGCTTGCGAAATCGCCTGCCACTACCCGGAGCTCTCACTCAACGACGCGGCAGGAGATGCGCTCCAACTCGCTGAAAAGATCCGGCGTTACGGCATTGAGGAAAACCAAAAGAAAGAGACTGTCTTTATCGAAGATTGCCGTTTTGTCAGTGCTGATAAAGATCTCACGCCTCAAAAAGCGGTAGAGAAGGCTTTACGGCTATGGGACATCATTGAAGCATGACGGAAAAACAATATTGGAAAACGGTAAACCGATGGGAATGTGCTCTCTCATGGGGTTAGGCCGTGGCACAAGATGAAATCGGAGCCCTGCCCACAAAAAAGGAGCCAAAATCCAAAAACATCCCTCCCGACATGCGTCAAGAGGGATGTTCTGGACATAGCGTGAAGCCCCGGGAGAGTCATCACATGATGTTGAGGCCGGGCATCTTCTTTCAATGCATCATTGTTTCAAACGATCTGCATACCGCCCTTAGCTCATTCATACCATATTACTTGTTTCCCCTCGCAAGGTTGCGGGAAACCACCATGAGGGCGGCAAGCATGACGAGCAGCAGGGCCGTGCCCATGAGCAGGGCATAATCCTCCATCTGCAGGATCGTGTACAGCAACGAGTACAGGGCCACGAGCAATACGCCTATCCCTATACCTTCCTTATAATTCCGCAGGGCGAAACCGACATAGCACGACACCATCAGTACAATGCATCCCGACGCCGAAAGGTAGGATGTCAGAAAGGCCAGATGCTCGGACAACGACAGCAGGACCAGATAGAACACCACCATCGACAGCCCCACGATGCCGTACTGTACCGGATGCAGCCGCGCCCCAAGACCCATTTCAAACACAATGAACGCAAGGAAGGTCAGGCCGATGAACAGCACGCCGTACTTCACCGAGCGTTCCACCAGCTTATAGTGCGTACCGGCTTGGTACAGATCCACGCCGACGGCAAACTCCGTGAAATGCCTCGGCCACGTGTGCAGCGTGCCAAGGTTCGGATACGAGCGCGCCAATGAGGGCACGCTCCACACCGCGGAGAAGCCCGTATCCGAAGTTTCATAAGAGGCCGGAAGCACCTGCCCCTGAAAACTCGGATGCGGCCACGGCGAACGCACCTTGATCTCCGTGGTTTCGCCCGCCGTCGCAAACCGGATGCCGCCGCTGCCGCTCAAGGCCAGCCGCTGCGAAAAGTCAAATGTCCCTTGCCCCGCATTCAAGGCAATGGGAACACGGAAACCGGACGGAAGGTTCTCGAACGGCTGCGTACCCGGCTCGGCGCTGTGCGGGACACCGGCCCAAACGAACGGGCTCGCCTCGCGGAGCGCACTCGGGTGGCTCAGGCCCGTGACTACAAAAGACCGGGCATAATCCACATCAACCAGCGCGGGGACGATGCGGGTCAGCGCTTCCCTGGACGGCAATGTAAACTGCCCGGAAATACCGATCTCGGACGTATACACCAGCGCCCTGTATATCCCCCTACGGCGGGATTCTGGATCAAGCGTGGCGTCAAAAGACAGACGCGACGGCAGGATGACGAAATAGCTCGCCTCCAGCCTTGTTTCGCGTACCAGCCTGTCCTTGCCTCCCTCGACGGGCACGACGCGTTCCCGCTCCACACGCTCCGTATACGGGACCAGCAGATACGGGCCGGAAAGCTGCTGCAGCCCGCCCCATGTCCGGCTGATGTCCGCCACCACTTCACGGTACAGCGACGAGCGTTCCCCTACGAGGCTTTCCACCATCAACAGCGGAATCAGGAGCAACAGTGCGATGCCCGCTACGACGGCGTAACGAAACATCATCGAATCCTTCAATTGATCCTGCAACACGGCCTTGTCCGTATTGTGCGGCGTCTCCACAACATCCTCCACGGGCAACTGAGGTTCTCGGGACTTTTCTGAAGGAGCCCCCTGCTCTCCAGACGTTTCGAACGCGAACGTATCTTCGGCGGTCAGGGATTCTGTCCGGACCACCCCTTTCTCCGCAGCCCCTGGAGGAGGCAACGGCTCCGCCGCAGTAACCGGGGTCTGTCCGGAAACCCGGCGCGTCCGGCGCATGATCCATCTGACTATGGCCACGAAACCGATACACAACGGGATCAAAATCAACACGAGTACAAGCAGGCCGATCAACATCACTTCGAACATACTTTATTTCCTGTCAATGCGACTCAACAGTTCCACCAACGGGGAACATCGGAGGTTCCCTCCCCGCCAATGTGCACTCAACAGGCACGCACAGCAAGCCTTGCCTTCTTTCTCCGGCCATAAGATGTGTCTGTTCCGTCCGCTCTATTTTCTACCACGTCACCCATACCAATGGAGCAGCCCTTCTCCGCACCCGGATTACCGCATAAACGGTATGTCCGTACAGATACCAATTACGCCAGCAAGAATCCCCGTGCGAACCCCGAAGGGCTTTCCAAACATAAAAAAAGCCCTCCCGAAATCTCAGGAGGGCTTTGCTCAATCCATAGCAGGGTGGAGCACCACGCGGCCTTCCGCCAATGAGCGGGGCACGTCGATGATACGTTGGTTGCGCGACCCTCGGAACCGGATAATCAAGGACTTCTCCTCCAGTATGAAGGGGCCGTCCACAAGGATATCCAGCTGGCGCAGCAACGGCATATGCCGGCTATCCGCAAGCAGCTCCTCATACAAATACCCGGTATAGCTCGTCAGATTGTACCCCGCAGCGCGCAGGCGCTCTGCCAGCGGCGCAAGCTTTCCGCTCTGTACGAACGGTTCCCCGCCGCTGAACGTTACCCCGCGCACGATGGGGTTTTTCCGCACGTCCGCAAACACCCAGTCGGGTGAAACCATGCGCCCGCCGTCGAAAGGGTGCGTCGTCGGGTTGTGGCAACCCTTGCAATGGTGCGGGCAGCCCTGCGTAAACAGCACGTAGCGCAAGCCCGGCCCATCTACGATGGACTCCTCGACGATGCCGGATATGCGTATTTCGTCGCTCATACCAAAACCTCTGACTT
>LHCFR02800__coassemble_1518_pt1 | contig 11464 bp, 9 predicted proteins | sample LHCFR02800__metabat2_low_PE_047 | metagenome-assembled genome bin LHCFR02800 | reverse complement strand
CCCGCCCCCTCCAATCTTCTACAGCTTCCTCAGCTTCTTCTCAAACCGCTCGTATTCGCTGAAAATACACGCACAGTAGTTCTGGCGGTACAGGCCCATTTCCTTGGAGCGGTCGATCCCGGCCTGCCACAAGGGGCGGAAGTCCCGGTACAGGAATTCGGAACCGAATCCGGCGTTGGTCCTGTAGTCACCGGACGCCGCGACGCGGGTTCCGATTCCCCGGATGGCGTCGTGCTGCTGGTGCCGGGAATACAACAGGCTTGTGGTAAAGCAGTCGAAACCGTTCTCCGAGGCGATGGCGCAGGTCAGGGCAAGACGGCTCTCGTAGCAGTAGCCGCAGCGGGCATACCCTTGATTGTCCGCGATCCCCAAATCGTGCACCATCTTGAGCCAGCCGGGCAGATCATACACATCGTCCTGCCACAACATGGGCAGATCCATCTGTTCCGCCACCTGTTCCATCGCCTCCCGCCGCCGAAAATATTCGGAGACGGGATGGATGTTCGGGTTGGCGAAGTATCCCGTGACGTCATAGCCCTCGTCGCGCAACGACTGGATGCACATGATGCTGCACGGCCCGCAACAGGCGTGCAGGAGCACTTTCTTGCCGTTACCTGCCATTGTTCTGCCCGTTGTGCTGATGGCCCTGCTGCTGTGCTGAGGCTGCCGGCGCGGAAGAAATGCCCTCGATGCGGATATCCAGACGGATGTGGAATTCCTTTTCCATGAGCGAGAGCCGTTCGCGCTTGTGATTCAGAAGATACAGCCCGAGCTCGGCGTCCACGCTGTGGGCGTACTCGGTCTGCCCCGCCGCCGCAGCGCTGCGCATGGCGCGGTGCAGGTCGCGAAGCGTCTGTACGGACTGCCACTCCATATTGCGGCGCTGGCCCGTCCCCTTGCAGTGCGGACAGGTCTCCATGCTGATAGAGATTGCCGAGGAGCCGGTCCGCTGGCGTACGATCTGGAGCAGGCCAAAAGAACTCATCTTGCCGATGTCGTGACGGGCGCGATCGCCCTTCATGGCGTTGCGGAGTTCTTTTTCAACCTCACGGCAATGCTCGGGATCGCGCATTTCAATGAAGTCGATGACGATCTGCCCGCCGATGTCGCGCAGGCGAAGCTGACGGGCGATGGCCGTCGCCGCTTCCATATTCGTACGGAAGGCCATAGCCTCAAAATTCGTCTTGCCGCCGATCTTGCCGGAGTTGATGTCGATGGCCATAAGCGCCTCGGTCTGGTCGAACACCAGACGCCCGCCGGACGGCATGAGCACTTCGCGGGAATGTACCTGCTCGATCTGGTTGAGAAGGCCGAAGTGTTCCCAAAGGGTCTTGTCATGCTTCTCATAGAGATGCACGAGGTCGCCCTTGCGCGGGAACAGCAGGGAAGCCATCTCCCGGATGGCTTCGGCGGTTTCCGCGTTGTCCACCCAGACTTCGGACACGTCGTCGGACAGATAGTCGCGAACGCTCCGGCTGGCGAGGCCCGGTTCCTGATAGATCAGGGAGGGGACCTTTTCCGTGGTGGCGCGCTTGCGGATATCCTTCCAGACGCGCTTGAGGAAAGAGAGGTCCTTCTGGAGCGTGGTCTTGCTCGTGCCCGCGCTCACGGTGCGGACGATGGCCCCAAGCCCTTCGCCGGGCTCAAGGCCCCGGATGAGCTCGCGCAAACGGTTGCGCTCCTCGCCGTCCTCCACCTTGCGGGAAATGCCGATCTGCTCCTGCCCCGGCGTCAGCACGAGGAAACGCCCGGCGAGCGACAGCCATGTGGTCAGGAACGCGCCTTTGGAGCCGTTGGGCTCCTTCACGACCTGCACGAGGACTTCCTGCCCGGGCTTGAGCACTTTCTGGATGGGCGGGTATTTGCGGCCCTTGGTGGGTTCGTGGGGCTGGAGGTAATATTCGGGGTGCACTTCGTCGATCTGCAGGAACCCGTTCTTCACGTTCCCGTAATTGACGAAGGCGGCTTGCAAGTTGGTGTCGATATTGTTGATGACGCCTTTGTAGATGTTGCCCCGGATCTTGGCCTGATGGGTCATCTCCACGTAGTACTCGCGCACGGAGCCGTCTTCGGTGAGCACCACCTCGACCATATCGCCGGGCAGGACGCTGACCAGCATCTTGCGGTCCACGCCGGACGCGGCGGCCTTGGCGGACTTGCGGCCCTTCTTGGCGTCCTGTTCCTCTTCGCCTTCCTCGGCGGACTCGTCCTCGGCTTCCTGCAGCGCGGCGGCAGCCGAGGCCTTCTTGTTCCGGCGGCGGCGCGGCTTGCGCGGCACGCGAGGCGCGCGCGCCTCCTCACCCTCGGCTTCGGCGGGAGCGGCAGCGGGTCCGTCGTCGTCATCATCAAAAACGAACACCTCATCCTCGGGCACGGCGGCCTGCTGGTCCTTCAGCGTCTCCTCAGCCTGTTCGGCGGCGGGACGCGCGGGTTTGCGGCGGCGGGAACGGGAGCGGGGTTTGCGGGGAGCCTCTTCGCCCGTGACGGCGGATTCCTGCCCGGATTCAGCCCCTGCGGGCTCATCTTCGACGGCGGGCGCGGATTCGGCAAAGGCCTCAGCCGGAGCGTCGGCGGCTACGGGCTCATCAAGAATGGGCGTTTCACCCGCTTCCGGCGCGGCTGCGTCAACGGCGGCATCGCCTTCGGCGGGACGGCGGCGGCCCCGACCGCTGCGGCGGGAACGGCGGCGCTTCGCGGGTGCGGCGGCATCGCCTTCGGCGGTTTCGGAAGCATCGGCGGCAGCGGATTCCTCCGGCGAGGCGACGGCAGGGACGGCGGCGGGTTCGGACACGGCGGGAACGGCGGACGCAACCGCCTCGGCGGGCAGAACGGAAGCGGCGACGGCGGGAATCTGAACGGGATGTTCGGTCAACACGGGCTGTTCAGGCTGCTTCGGCTCCACAGGCGCCTCAACAGGCTGTTTCGGCTGCTCGGACTGTTTCCGGGCTGTTTTCGCCGCAGACTGCTTCGGCGCGGGGCGTTTCCGTGCGGGAGCCTCGGGCGCGGGCGGGGCCGACACGGACTGTTCCTCCACGGGTTGCGCAGGCACGGCGTTCTCCGGAGCGGAAAGTTCCAGCGTGGCCTGCTCCACGGCAGGCTTCTTGCGGCGCGGGCGGCGGGGCTTCTTTTCGGGAGCGGGCTCGGAAGGGGTTTCAACGGCATCCGCAGCGGCGGACATGGGCTTTTCGGACGCAGCCGGCTGTTCCGCCGGGGCTGCGATCTTTTCAGAATCGGTCATATGTTTCCTCAAAAAAACAAAAAAGTATCGGGGTGCCGTCCGGCTGGCGCGGGCGGCCGCAAAAATCGCGGGCTCGGACGCGCCGTTCGCTCGGCGTCTCCGAAGGAGCCCCATGCATACGGGCCTCGCCGGGAGAAAGCCTTTCCGGAGAATACGGAAGGCGGGCAAGGCCGCAAGACGCGGGTTTCCAAAAAATTTTTCCGGCGGTGACAAATGCCCCTGCGCACGGACAGGCCAGCGGTCCGGGCGGGGAAGCGACGATCCGGGCGAACCGGTCAGTCCAGCATGTGAAGCGTCACCGACAGGTCGTCCCCCGCAAGCCGCAGGACGGCATAGCCGCCCGTCGCAAACGCGCCGGGATTGACCAGCACGGTGCGTCCGAGGCGATCCACGGCGCGGGATTCATGGATGTGTCCGCACAGGCACACATCAGGCTGCGCGTCCAGAATGAAGTCACGTACGGCGGAGGAACCAACGTGGATTCCGTCCCCGACGATGTCGCACAGCGTGTCATGCGGAGGCGTATGCACGGAAAGCACCACATGACGATACGTCCGGGCCTCCCTCCACATGTGTTCGAGCCAGTCCGCAAAGCGGGACTCGGGAAATTCGCTCGGCGTACCGAACGGCGTGAACGTGGAGCCGCCAAGCCCCATGAGCGCGACGCCGGGAGCCAGCTCACGTACGCATAAATGGGTATTCCATCCCTGCTTGGCAAGCCAGTCCGTGACTTCAGCGCGATCCATGTTGCCGATCTGCGCGTAAATGACGGGATTGTAGCGGGTGAGCTTCTCAAGCACATTACGGGCCTGCACCGCGCCGCCGGTGACGGTCAGATCGCCGGTGACGATGATGCCGTCGGCCTCTTCCAGCCCCTGGATTTCGCCAAGCCGGGCTGCCTTGTCGTGAAGATCGCCCATGACGATCCATGTGCGGACCCCGGAGGACGGGGCCGCCGCACCGGAAGTTCCGGAAGCGGGGACCGCAAAGGACGAAAGAGGCTGGGCGCTTGGCATGTCGGCAACTTCCTTGTACTGTTGGGGTTGCAGGGTATACCGGCTTGCCTTTCCCTGCAAGGGATTCCGCTTCACTGATCTTTCGTACCCTAACCTATTGTTTCAGGTTTGACAAAGGTGCGCCATGTCCCTTCCCCCGACCTCCCCTCCCGCGACGGGTACGCCCTCCGGCCACGCCGTACCGGAAAGAAATGTCTTGCGTTCCAAGCTGATACGCGCACGTAAAGCCCTTGACCCCGCCGAGTGGGAAAGCCATTCCGCCGCCGTCCAGCGGCGTGTCCTCGCACTCCCCGAGTGGCGCGACGCCCGTACTGTCGCCATGTATATCGCCGTGCGGAACGAAATCTCCACCGATGAAATTATCAGACGCGCGTGGGCCGAAGGCAAACAGGTGCTCCTGCCCCGCTGCCTCCCACCGAGCGCGGGCGAAGGAATCATGGAATTCGTCCTGTGCCGGGGCTATGATGAATTGGCGCCCGGCGCCTTCGGCCTCTCCGAGCCCGGCCCCGCGTGCGTACCCCTGCCCCGCACGGGATGGGGGCAGGACGCCGCCGGAACCTTCGTCCCGCCTTCCGGGACGGATGCGTCTCTCCGGCTGCCGGATCTGATTCTGGTCCCCGCCGTGGGCATCAGCCCCGCCGGGGCGCGCCTCGGGTACGGCAAGGGCTTCTACGACCGCCTGCTCGCCCTGCCCGGCTGGGGCGGCGCGAAGCGGCTCGCGCTGGTCCACTCCCTCCAGCTCGCCGCATTTCCCGCCGGGCCTCTGGACATCCCCATGCACGGCTACGCTACCGAAAAGGAACTCATATGGCTCTGAGCTTCATCCCCTTCGCCTTTCCCGGCGCCCCGGGCGTCCGCTGCGCCTTCCAGACCCGCGACTGGGGCGTTTCGGAAGGGCCCTATGGAGGCGGGAACATCGCCTATACGGTAGGGGACGATCCCTTGCGCGTCTCGGCCAACCGGCTGGATCTCGCCGCATCTCTTGAGCTTGCCGAAATCGCCGAACTCGATCAGATCCACGGCGATACGCTCGTTTTCGATCCCCCGGCCTCGCCGCTGGAGCGGTTCGTGGAGCCGCCCGCCTTTCCCAAAGGGGACGGCCTTGCCACGGACAAACCCGGCATCGGCCTGATCATCAAGACCGCCGACTGCCAGCCCGTCCTCGTCGCGCACAAGGAAGGGCGGCACATCGCGGCCTTCCACATCGGCTGGCGCGGCAACCGCCTGCGTTTCCTCCAGTCCGGCATCGCGGCCTTCTGCGGGCGCTACGGCCTCGACGCCCGCGATCTGCTCGCCGTGCGCGGCCCGAGCCTCGGGCCGCAGCGCTCGGAATTCGTCAATTACGGCAAGGAATGGGGCCCCGATTTCGCCAACTGGTTCAACGCCCGCGACAAGACCATGAACCTCTGGCGGCTGACCCGCGATCAGCTGCTGGAGACGGGCCTGCCGGACGAAGGCATCTTCGGCCTCGATCTGTGCACGGCGTCCATGCCGGACAGCTTCTTCTCCTACCGCCGGGACGGGATCTGCGGGCGTCAGGCCAACGTCATCTGGATAGCCTAAATGCCCATGCTGCTGGACATCCGGGATACGGTGGCCGACTATGCGGAACTCATCGCCCGCGTGGTCGGCGTGGACGTGGAAGTCGTGGACGCGGGCCTGAACCGCCTCGCCGGGACGGGCCTCTATGCCTCCGGGGTCGGGGAAAACATCCGCGCCGAGGGCGAAACCTACCGCCACGTCATGCGCATCCGGCGCTCGTTCGTCATGGAGACGCCCCGCGAGCATTTCATCTGCACCCGCTGCCCGGGGCGCGACCTCTGCCGCGAAACCCTTTCCATCAGCACGCCCATCATCGACGGCAGCGACGTGCTCGGCGTCATCGGGCTCGTCTGCTCCACCGACGAGGACCGCGCCCGTGTCCTCGGGCACAAGGACGTGTACGTCCAGTTCATCGAGCGCTGCGCGGAATTCATCCTGCACAAGCTCCACGACCACGCCGACCTGCTCCGCGCCCGGTCATTCCTCGACATCATGCTGCGGATTCTCGAAATCAACAGCCGGGGCATCGTCATCTTCAACGCCAAGGGCGGCATTTCCTATCTGAACGACATCGCCCGCCGTGATCTCGGGCTCAAGGACGACGGCCTGCCCACGGACGTGCAGTTCAAACGGACCGGGGAATCCTTTTCGGATCTCGAGGAATTCGTGGTCACCGCCCGGAGCCGCAAGCACACGCTCATGGGCCAGATGACCCCGCTCGCGCCGTCGGACTACCATTTTGCCACGGTCTTCACCTTCGAGTCCCTGCCGCGCATGGCGGATCGCGTCTCTTCCCTCGGGGACTCCCTTTCCGGCGTCGAAAACCTCATCGGGCGCTCGCCCGCCATGCTCCAGCTGAAAGATCAAATCCGCCAGATCGCGGGCTCCACGTCCACGGTCCTCGTCACCGGCGAATCCGGCACCGGCAAGGAACTCGTCGCCCGGGCCATCCACGCCGCCAGCGGCCGCCGGGACAAGCCCTTCATCGGCATCAACTGCGGGGCCATCCCCGACGCCCTGCTCGAAAGCGAGCTGTTCGGCTACACGGGCGGCGCGTTCACCGGAGCGAGCGCTAAGGGGCGCATCGGCAAATTCGAGCTGGCCCACAAGGGCGTGCTGTTCCTCGACGAAATCAGCACCATGCCGCTCTACCTGCAAGTGAAGCTGCTCCGCGTCCTGCAGGAACGGGCCTTCACCCGCCTCGGCTCCAACCGGCTCATTGAGGTAGATATCCGTATTATCGCGGCGACGAACGAAGATCTTGCCGGAGCGGTGCGCCAAGGCCGTTTCCGCGAGGATCTCTTCTACCGCCTGAACGTGATCCCGCTGCAGGTGCCTCCCCTGCGCGATCGCCACGGCGACATCGAGCTGTTGTCCTCCCATTTCCTCGCCCGCTACAGTGCCCGGTTCAACAAGCCGGTCCCGTCGCTCGGCCCGGACATGCTCGCGGCCCTCTCCGCCTACCCGTGGCCCGGCAACGTGCGCGAGTTCGAGAATGTGATGGAGTTTATGGTCAACATGGCTCCGCCCGGCGGGGTCCTGCATCCTGACATGCTCCCCCCCTCCGTGCGCGGGGCCTTGCCCTCTTCCGCGCCTTCCCCCTCCGCCCCCCTCCCGCCCGGCGGGATCATCCCGCTCCGCGATCTGGAACGCAACGCCATTCTGGACGCCGTCCGCCGCTGCGGGGACGACACGCCCGGAAAGAAGGCCGCTGCCGCCGCCCTCGGCATCGGCGTCGCCACGCTCTACAGGAAGCTGAAGGAGTATGAGGACGAAGCGGCGGCTCTCTCCCGTACCACCTAACCCCACCTGAACAGGATGGAACTTGCGATTTTTGGGATTTCGCAGTAGAGTCCCTCCTTTGTGTGCCGACTGGCGAGAGTGGCGGAATTGGTAGACGCACTGGACTTAGAATCCAGCGGATTTCCGTGGGGGTTCAACTCCCCCCTCTCGCACCAGAAAGCCTTCCGGTGCATTCATAAACTTCGTGTTTTGATTGATAAAAAGCTCGTCCGTCCGCCCTTGAGCAGGTCGGCTCCCCTAAGGAGGGAATCCCCATGGAATTTGTCGTTGAAAACCTTTCCCCTACCCGGAAAAAGATCGCCTTCACCCTGACCGCGGATGATGTGAACGCCGCTATCAACACCGCCGTCAAGGGCTTCCAGAAGGATCTGTCCCTGCCCGGCTTCCGTAAGGGTAAAGTCCCCGCGTCCGTAGTGGAAAAGCGCTTCGGCGAAGACGTGTACGCCCGCGCCACGCAGGACGAGATCAACGGCCTCCTCCAGAAGACCCTCAAGGACTCCAGCCTGACCCCCGTTTCCAGCATGGAAATGGACAACCATGACGCCTTCGCCCGCGATACCGAATTCAAGTGCAACGTCACCTTCGACGTGCTGCCCGAAATCGAGTTCCCCAACTACGAAGGCCTCGAAGTCGATCAGGCCAAGGCCGACGTGTCCGACGACGACGTGAACGAAATCATTGAAAACCTCCGCGGCCGCATGGCGGAACTTACCGAAGTGACCGAAGATCGCCTGCCCCAGGACGGCGACACCGTGGATGTCGACTACTCCGGCACCGATGAGGAAGGCAACAAGATCGACGACGTACAGGGCGAAAACTTCGGCGTGGCCCTCGGCCAGGGCCAGGCCCTCCCCGATTTCGAAGCCCTCGTGAAGACCGCCAAGGTCGGCGAAGAAAAGACCGGCCCCGTGAACTTCCCCGCCGACTACCCCCACAAGCCGCTGGCCGGCAAGACCGTCATCTTCACCATCAAGGTGAACAAGATCCAGACCAGCCAGAAGCCCGAAGTGAACGAGGAGTTCGCTCAGAAGGTCGGCCAGGAAAGCCTGGAAAAGATGAAGGCCTCCATCGTCGAGCATGTTTCCGCCACGAAGGCTCAGGCCGCCCGCAGCGAAGCCATGAAGAAGCTCATCGACGGCCTCCTTGAAAAGGTTTCTTTCGAAATCCCCGATTCCATGCTGAACGCCCGCGTCGAGCGCGTGGTGCAGGAACAGGCCATGAAGCTCCAGCGCATGGGCCTCGACGACCTCCGCAAGGACCAGGCTCAGGAAGAAAAGCGCGAAGAAGCCAAGAAGGAAGCCCTCGAAACCCTGCGTCCCCAGGTGTTCCTGATGGCCCTCGCCCAGAAGGAAAACATCACCGTCAACGATCAGGAAGTGGAAATGGCCATCTACGGCATGGCCATGCGCGCCCAGCAGGACTACAAGAAGGTCAGCGAAGCCTATCACAAGAGCGGCCTGATCTATGAACTGCGCGACCGCATCCTCGCTGACAAGGCCCTGGAAATGGTCTACAGCAAGGCGAAGATCAACGAAGTCCCCGCCGTGAGCCTGAGCGAGCCCAAGAACGCGGACTAGTCCGTTTTCCGCCCGCTTTTTGGGAAAAATAAGGAGAGGGGAGTGTCCGCACTCCCCTCTTTATTGTATGGGGGCCCTGTGCTATTCCCGTTTTTATGGCTTCATCCCGAGACAACGGCGCAATCGTGCTTATCTGACGGGGAAAGCCCTGATGCCCAATTATCATATGGAGACAGTATGCAAGATATTCTTGATATGACGGTGCCCATCGTCGTCGAAACGTCGGGCCGCACCGAACGCGCTTATGATATTTTTTCCCGCCTGCTGAAAGACCGCATCGTGCTCCTCGGCTCCGAGGTCAACGACGCGGTGGCGTCCCTCATCTGCGCCCAGCTGCTTTTCCTCGAATCGCAGGACCCGGAAAAAGAGATTTATCTCTACATCAACAGCCCCGGCGGCTCCGTCACGGCGGGCATGGCCATCTACGATACCATGAACTACATCACCCCGCCCATCGCCACCGTGTGCATGGGCCGCGCCGCCAGCATGGGAGCCTTCCTCCTCAGCGCGGGCCAGAAGGGTATGCGCTACGCCCTGCCCAACAGCCAGGTGATGATCCACCAGCCCCTCGGCGGATTCCAGGGACAGGCCACCGACATCGACATCCATGCCCGCGAGATCCTGCGTATGCGCGAGACCCTCAACGGGCTGCTGGCGAAGCATACCGGCCAGCCCATCGAAAAGATCGCCCAGGATACCGAACGCGACAACTTCATGACCGCCGAAATGGCGCAGGCCTATGGTCTGGTGGACAAGGTTCTCGCCTCCCGCCGTGACCTCCTCGCCGAAAAGTCCGAATAGGAAGAGAGATGCCCAATACCACTCCCCCGAACGAACCCCGCTGCTCTTTCTGCGGCAAAACCGAAACGCAGGCGAACCAGCTCGTCTCCGGGCCGGACGGCGTGCACATCTGCGACGAGTGCATCGCCACCTGCAACGAAATGATGGCCCAGAACGCCATCGAGCAGGTCCGCGAAGACGAACGCCTGCTTACCCCGCAGGAAATCAAGGCCCGCCTCGACGAATACGTCATCGGGCAGGACGAGGCCAAAAAGATCCTCGCCGTGGCGGTGCACAACCACTACAAGCGCGTCTTTTACGCCGACGCCCTCAAGGGCGACGACGGTGTGGAGCTCGAAAAGAGCAACATCCTGCTTGTCGGCCCCTCCGGGAGCGGCAAGACGCTCCTCGCCAAGACGCTGGCCCGCGTCCTGCGTGTGCCGTTCGCCATCGCGGACGCCACCACGCTGACCGAGGCCGGGTATGTGGGCGAAGACGTGGAAAACATTCTGGTCCAGTTGCTTCAAAATGCCGACTACGACCTTGAAGCGGCCCGCAAGGGGATCATCTACATCGACGAAATCGACAAGATCTCCCGTAAGGCAGACGGGCCGTCCATCACCCGCGACGTGTCCGGCGAAGGCGTCCAGCAGGCGCTGCTCAAGATCATCGAAGGCACGGAAGCCAACATCCCTCCCAAAGGCGGCCGCAAGCACCCGCAGCAGGAATTCATCCGCATGGACACCTCGAACATCCTGTTCATCGTGGGCGGGGCGTTCATCGGCCTGGACAAGATCGTCGAGCAGCGTATGCGCGGCGGCAGCATGGGCTTCGGGGCCAAGGTGGAGACCAAAAAGGAGCGTACCCTCGGCGAGCTCCTCGAACAGGTGCATCCCGCCGACCTCGTGCAGTTCGGGCTCATCCCCGAATTCGTGGGCCGTATCCCGGTCCTGACGCACGTGGACGATCTCGGCGAGGACGACCTCGTCCGTATCCTGACCGAGCCCAAGAACGCCCTCACCCGGCAGTACCAGAAGCTGTTCGAGCTCGACAACGTGACCCTGCGCTTCACCTCCGACGCCCTGCGTGCCATCGCCCACAGGGCCATCGAGCGCAAGACCGGCGCGCGCGGCCTGCGCAACGTCATGGAAAGCGTCATGCTCGACATCATGTATCAGCTTCCCTCCATGCCCGGCGTGAAGGAGTGCGTGATCAACGACGCGGTTATCGAAAAGAAGGCCCCGCCGCTGTACATCTACGACACCGAAGCGCACATCGCTTCGTAAGGTTTGTGGTAAGGGAGAATGCGGGGGAAGGGGAGCCTTTCTGAAGAAAGGTTCCCCTTCCCCCGCACCCCCAACCCCTCCAAAGACTTTCGACCGGTGGGGAGGAAACGCGGCAGGCGTTTCCCTTTGCAATATGAAAATTTCCATACGGCCCGTCGCGGCATACGAAGCCGGGCTGGGGGCCGTTATAAAAGCCTTGGGAAGATGAGAGGAGGGGAACCG
>LHCFR02800__coassemble_1461_pt1 | contig 11872 bp, 8 predicted proteins | sample LHCFR02800__metabat2_low_PE_047 | metagenome-assembled genome bin LHCFR02800 | reverse complement strand
TTATACTCTGGACTTTTTTCACACAATCGTCATACTACTGTAACATACTTCCAGGGCCCGCCTGCTACAAGACCTGCATCCATGCCGTCATGCGAAGGAGGAGCGATCGTGGTTTCCAAAGATTCCGAAGGGTACCCGGAGCAACTGTGCGCCACAGAGGAAATCAGTGAACTGGCCTGCCCCAACCTGTACCTGAACCGGGAAATCAATTGGCTGGACTTCGATGCGAAAGTGCTCGACGAAGCCACGGATGCCGGTCTCCCGCTCCTTGAGCAGCTTAAATTCCTCTCCATCTTCTACAACAACCTCGATGAATTCTTTATGGTCCGGGTGGCGAACATCTATCGCCAGTACCGCAGCGGGGCCGTGTCCTCGTCGCCGGACCGCATGACGCCCGCCAAACAGCTCGCCGAAATCCGGCGCAAGGTGCTTATTCTGGTTTCCCGCGCCCAGGAGCATTGGCGCAAGCGGCTGGCCCCGCAGCTGCACGACAAGGGCGTACGCCTGATGCGCTATGCGGACCTCTCGGAAAAGCAGCGCAAGTTCCTCGACGGCTACTTCAGGAACGAAATCTACCCCATCCTGACCCCGCAGGCCATCGATCCGGGCCACCCCTTCCCCACGATTTCCAATACCAGCCTCAACTTCATCATCCAGCTGCGCAGCCGTGACGGCGTCACCCGGTTCGCCCGCCTGAAGTGCCCCAACAACATCTCCCGCTTCGTCTTCATCCCCCGGAACAAGGAGGCCAAAACCTATGCCTCGCTCGGCTTCAACGCCAACGTCCGTGACAGCGACATCATCCTGCTGGAAGATCTGATCGCCGAATACCTCGGCGCGCTGTTCCCCGGCAACACTGTCGTCAACGCCGGGCTGTTCCGCATCACGCGCAATACCGACGTGGAGATCGAGGAGGACGAAGCCGACGATCTGCTGGAAGCCGTCAAGGATCTGGTGGAACAGCGCCGCTTCGGCGACGTGGTGCGCCTTGAGATAGCCCACGGCACGGCCAAGGAACTCAGCGCGTTCCTGACCGAGCGGCTGGGGATGCAGCCGTTCCAGATTTACCGGGTCAAGGGGCCGCTGGCCTTTTCCGAACTCATGGCCCTTTACGGCGTGGACAGGCCGGGCTTGAAAGAATCCCCCTTTTACGGGCGTACGCCGAGCGTGTTTCAGGAAGGCGACATCTACGCGCACATCCAGAGCAGGGATGTTTTCCTCTTCCATCCCTACGACAGTTTCACCCCGGTTCTGGATTTCATCCGCCGCTCCAGCGAGGACCCCGGCGTCATCGCCATCAAACAGACGCTCTACCGCGTGGGCAACGCTTCGCCCATCGTGAAAGCCCTTATCGAAGCCCGGCGCTCCGGCAAGCAGGTCACCGCCGTGGTCGAGCTGAAAGCCCGTTTCGATGAGGAACGCAACATCACGTGGGCCGAAGAGATGGAGAAGGCGGGCGTCAACGTAGTCTACGGGCTCGTCGGCATGAAGATACACGCCAAGCTCTGCCTCGTGGTCCGGCGCGAACCGGAGGGGGTTTCCCGCTACGTGCACATCGGCACCGGAAACTACAACCCCTCCACCGCCAAGATGTACACCGACATGGGGCTGATCACCGCCAACCCGAACATCTGCGCGGACGTCACCGATCTCTTCAATGTCATGACCGGATACGCCCACCGCGAGCAATACAGGGAACTGCTCGTCTCCCCGCTGTCCATGCGCCGCTCCCTGCTGGATATGATCCAGCGCGAAACGGCCCTGCACCAGCAAAATGGAAACGGCGAAATCATTTTCAAATGCAACCAGCTGGTGGATAAACACGTTATCCGGGCCCTGTACAGGGCTTCCATGGAGGGCGTGCGCGTCCGGCTCCAGGTGCGCGGCATCTGCTGCCTGCGCCCCGGCGTGAAGGGCATCAGCGACAACATCGAGGTGACGTCCATCGTCGGGCGTTTCCTGGAGCACACCCGCGTCTACTGGTTCAACGCCAATGGGGAAGGCCCCCTCTATATCGGCAGCGCCGACATCATGCCCCGTAACCTTGATCGGCGCATTGAAGTGCTTGTCCCTATCCTCGATCCCGGATTGCGGGCGTGCCTGCGCAACGATATTTTGGAAACACACCTCCGCGACAATCAGCAGACGTGGCGACTTCAGGAAGACGGCACCTATTGCCGCATCAAGCCCGACAAGGGAGAAGAACCCGTCAACGCACAGGAAATCATGATGCGCCGCAGCCGGGAGTGTGTCTGATCCTCAAACGCTCAAAAGGAAAAACCATGACCATACATACGGAAGACCAGTTGCAGGAACCGCAGGCCGAACCCAAAGCGACCCCGGCGAAACGCCCCGCCAGAACCGCGAAAAACGCCCCCGCCGGAGAATCGCAGCCCAAGCCGAGGCCCGCCCGCAAGAAGCCCCAAAGGGCCCAGCCCGAACCGGTACAGGAATCCGCCCCGGAACCCGCAGCCGTGGCGGAACTCGTAACCGCCGCCCCGGAAGCCTATGACCCCGCTCCGGCATTGTCCGCCCCCTGCTCCGAACCGTGCCCGGAAACTTGCTCCGCCCCCGCCGCCGAAACGGCTGAACTCGCCGAAGAGACGCCCCTCACCACGGCGGTCATGCCCGAATCGCCGGTTATGGCCGATTCGCTGACGCACGGGCAGCGTGTGGCCGCCATCGCGGCGACCCTGTTTCAAGATCTCGCCGCGCTCCACGGGCTCGACGACGTCTGGGGTCACAGGCTCCACCTCGCGGCGCAGCTGCACGACATCGGGTTCGCCGAAGGCCGCAAGGGGCATCATAAAATCAGTATGCGCCTCATTGAGGAAGATCTCAGCCTGAACATCCACGAGGACGATCGCCCGTGGGTCGCCCTGCTCGCCCGCTACCACCGCAAGGCATGGCCCTCGCGCCGGCACGCCCGCTTCGACGCCCTGAAAAAAAGCGACCGGAAGGCGCTACGCAAGGCGGCGTCCCTGCTCCGCATCGCGGACGCGCTCGATTACACCCACACGGGCGTCGTCGGGAACCTTGCCGTCGCCGTCAAGAAGCGTAAGGTCATCATCGCCGTCCAGTGCTCCGGAGACTGCTCCGCGGAAATGGAACGCGTCATCAAAAAGGGCGATCTGTTCATGCACGTCTTCGGACGGGAGCTGGAATGCGTATGTCAGGGGAACTAGAGCGGACGGAAAAAGCCATCGGCATCATCGATCTCGGCAGCAACTCGGTCCGCCTGCTGCTCGTCCGCGTCCATGCGGACGGATCCACGACGATCCTGAATCAGGTCAAGCACATGGTCCGGCTCGGCGAAGGCGGATTCACCCACAACCGCCTTCAGGAAGAGACGATGGCCCGTACCATCGCGGTGCTGCGCGGGCTGGCGGAAATGTGCGCGGTCTATGAGACGACGGAAATCATCGCCATCGCCACGGCGGCCGTACGCGACGCCGTCAACGGCCCCGAATTCATCCGCCGCGTGCAGGAAAAGACCGGGATCGACTTCACGGTCGTATCGGGCCGCGAAGAGGCGCGCCTCATCTATCTTGGGGTTTCCAGCGGGCTGGAGCACAGCAAAAGCCTTCGGCTGTTCATCGACATCGGTGGCGGCAGCACCGAGCTCATCGTGGGCGATTCCCAGTCCTACGTGAACCTCGATTCGCTCAAGCTCGGCTGCGTGCGCCTGACCAACCTGTTCTTTGAGGACAACAAAGGGCCGGTTTCCGCCTATACCTACGCGGCGCTGCAACGTTACGTCCGCAACGAGGCCCTGCACTCCTTCCAGCGCATCGCGGGTTTCGAGATCCCCGAAGCCGTCGCCAGCTCAGGTACGGCCCAGAACCTCGCGGAAATCGCCGCCGCACTGGAGCAGCAGGACGCCGCGCGCACGGGCAAACCCTCCACGGCTTCCAAGCATGTCCTCAGCTATGACGGACTGCGCCGCGCGGTCAAGGAACTGTGTTCCCGCACCCTTGAGGAGCGTAAATCCGTTCCGGGCATCAATCCCAACCGGGCCGACGTGATCATCGCGGGCGCGGCCATCCTCCAGACCATCATGGAGGAGCAGGGATTCGAGAGCGTGACCATCAGCAACCGCAACCTGCAAAACGGCATCCTCGTCGACTACCTCATGCGGACGCATCCGCAGAAGGCCGGTTCCCGCCTCTCCGCCCGCGAGGAAAGCGTCCTCCAGCTGGCACGGTTCTGCCGCTTCGAGGAAAAACATTCCCGGCACATCGCGAAGCTGGCCCTTGAACTGTTCGACAGCGCGCGGGCCATCGGGCTGCACGACGCCCCGCCCGTATCGCGCGAGCTGCTGTACTATGCCGCCCTGCTGCACGACATCGGGATCTTCATTTCCTTTGCGAACCACAACGCGCACAGCCACTATCTGATCCGCAATACGGAACTGCTCGGTTTCACGGAACGCGAAATTGAGCTCATAGCGGCGCTGGCGTTCTTCCACCGTAAGCGGCCCTCCAAGAAAATCCCGCTGTTCCTCCAGCTTGATGAGGGCATCCGGGAAGAGGTACGCCTGCTGTCCCTGTTCCTGACCCTTGCGGAGCGCATGGACAAAAGCCACCGCCAGATCATCCGTTCGGCCCGTTTCGGGCGCACGCCGGACGGGGAACTGGAGCTGTGCCTTCGTGCTTCCGAGGTCTGCCCCATCGAAATCGAAGAGATCGGGCGCAGCCACAAGCTGATCAAGAAGACCTTCCACACGCATTTCACGCTTTGCCCCTGTCTCGAAAACGGGGCGCCTATTGTCTGAAAAGCTGGGGGAATGAGTATACCGGGGAAGGGGCCGTCCTCCCCTCCCCCGGTCCCCTCCTCTCTCCTTCCCAAGACTTTTGACTGATGGGGAGGCGGCGCGGAGGGAGGTCGTTCCGGCTGAGGCGGGGATTCCTCCGCACCGTCAGCCGTTTTTGCTTACAGCAGTTCACCGTACTTTTTGATGAAGATGCCCTTAAGGGTTGTCGTCAGCAGCATGTAGGCCGCAAGCGTGGCGAACAGCCACGGGAAGAACGCGCCCGGAAGCGGCATCATGTCGAGAGCCCCGCCGACTGTCGTAAACGGGATGCACGTTCCCGCCAGAATCCCGAGCGAAGTCAGCCCCGTCACCTGCCACGAGGCCCGGCTGCGCAGAAACGGAACCTTGGGCGTACGCAGCATATGGAGCACCAGCGTCTGCGTCCACAGCGATTCCACGAACCACCCGGCCTGAAAGAGGCCCACGAACGCGACCTGCATTCCCGCGTCCAGCGTCTCATACGCCCCCCCGAACACCAGCGGGCAGATGTAGGTATACAGCAGAACGAACGTCGTGATGTCGAATACCGAACTGGCGGGCCCGAACCAGATCATAAACCGGCTGATCGATGAAGCGTCCCATGTCTTCGGCTGCTTCAGGAAATCCGCATCGACGTTGTCCCACGGCATGGCCGTGCACGAAATGTCGTAGATGAGGTTCAGCACGAGGATCTGCAGCGGGGCCAGCGGCAGGAACGGCAGAAACGCGCTCGCCGCCAATACCGAGAACATGTTGCCGAAGTTGGAGCTTGCCGTCATCTTGATGTACTTGATGATGTTGGCGTAGATCCTGCGGCCCTCGATCGCGCCCTGCTCCAGCACCATCAAATCCTTTTCCAGCAGGATGATGTCAGCGGATTCGCGGGCGATGTCCACGGCGGAATCCACCGAAATCCCCACGTCCGAAGCCTTCATCGCCGCCGCGTCGTTGATGCCGTCGCCCATGAAACCCACGGTATGCCCGTTCTCGCGCAGGCACGTCACAATGCGCGCTTTCTGCTGCGGAGTCAGCTTGGCGAAAATGTCCGTACGCTCCGCCGCAGCGCGCAACACCGCGTCGTCCATCGCCTCCACATCCGAACCGAGCAGCAGGGAATGGGACCGCAACCCCACCTGCCCGCACACGCTGCGCGTCACCGCGTCGTTGTCCCCGGTCAGCACCTTGACCGCGACGCCGTACTCCTTCAGCGCGGCAACGGCAGCCGCCGCGGAATCCTTCGGGGGATCGAGGAAGGCGAGATACCCGATGAGCACCATGTCCGACTCGTCCGCCACGGAAAACGCTCCGGCGACCATCGGATTCGTCTTGTGGGCCACGGCGATGACGCGCAGCCCGGCCTCGTTGTACCGCCGCACCGTGGCGAGGATCTCCTCGCTCAACGCGCTGGTGAGCGGCTCCACATTCCCCTTGTATTCCGCGTAGCTGCAAATGGAGAGCATTTCCTCCACCGCGCCCTTGGTGATGATCTGCGTCTTGCCTGCCTTGTCCGCCACAACCACGCTCATGCGCCGCCGGGTGAAATCGAACGGGATTTCGTCCACCTTCCGGTAATCCTGCCACAGCGGGAGCATGTTCGTCTCGTAGGCGTGATCCACGATGGCTTCGTCCATCAGGTTGCGCAGGCCGGTCTGATGGTAGCTGTTCAGGAAGGCGTGGCGCAGGACACGCTCATCCACATTGCCGTGCACGTCGAGCGGATATTCCAGCACGATGCGATCCTGCGTCAGGGTCCCGGTCTTGTCCGTGCACAGGATGTTCATGGCCCCGAGATTCTGGATCGCATTGAGATGCTTTACGATGACCTTTTTCCGGGACATGGCGACCGCGCCCTTGGCGAGGTTGGCGGACACGATCATGGGCAGCATTTCCGGGGTCAGGCCCACGGCCACGGACAGTGCGAACAACGCTGCCTGCACCCAGTCGCCTTTCGTAAAGCCGTTGAGGAAGAGCACCACCGGAACCATGCCCACCATGAACCGGATGAGCACCCACGATACGGCGTTCACGCCCTTCTCGAAATTCGTGCGGACGCGCGTTTCCGCAACGCGCCGGGCCAAAGCCCCGAACAGCGTATCCTTGCCCACGGCGATCACGAGGGCCAGAGCCGAACCGCTGACCACAGTACTGCCCATGAACGCGAGATTGTTGCATTCCAGCGGATTGCCGCCCGTCTGCGGCTGCGCGGCGGTCCACTTTTCCATCGGTTCGCTCTCGCCGGTCAGCGATGACTGGCTGACGAAAAGGTCCTTGGTTTCGACGATGCGCACATCGGCGGGGATCATGTCGCCCGCGGCGAGCCGGATCACGTCGCCCACAACAAGCTCCGAAATGGGGCGTTCCCGGCTCTCGCCGTCACGCAAGACCGCAATGGTGGTCTTGACCATCGCCTGCAAACGTTCCGCCGCGTTGCCCGAGCGCACTTCCTGCACAAACCGCAGCGTGCCGCTGATGAAAACCATGATGCCGACGATGAGAACGGCGGTGAGATCGCGATCCTCCGGCTCGACGATGACGTAGTCGGTGATGAAGGAAATGACCGCCAGAACAATGAGAACGACGGTAAACGGGTTGATGAAGGCTTTGAACAGACGCTTCAGGATGGAGTCCGCCTTTTTGCGGGCAAGCTCGTTCCGTCCGAACAGCGCCCGCATGATGTCGGGCCGGGGCTGTCCTTGGGGCGTCGTTTCGTAGGCTGCAAAGACCTCTTGCGGCGTCTGGCGGGCCGCCTCAAGAAGCCGGGCGGACGCGGGGCGGGCGGCAAGTCCGCGGACCTCCTGCGTGACGTTCAGGTCCTTTTCCGTTTCGAGCTGCTTTTTAATCATAGTTTCAACCTCATGAATGCTTTTCGGATCAGGCGGGAACCGATCCGACGGTGACTCCGAATCACGGCTGCAGGGCAGCCTTTCCACGCGCAGGGAACGAAAGCCGCATGAGCGGCGGGGTTCCCGGCGAACAGCCTGCGGCAACAGGCAATGTCCACAAGACACCTCCGATGTTGTCATTGATAAAACGAAGCGGCGACGGAGCGCAGCCTCATGCAACGCTGAGTGAGAAGCCCTGAAAAGGGCACGGCAAGAGACGAACGGCGGTTAACGGCCGCGTTCGTGAGGAGAAAGGCGCAATCCGAAGAGGGTGCGCCGCGAGAAGGACGGGCGAAGAGAGAAAGCCCCGGCCATACGGAGACAGCCGAAAGGCGCAAGTAAAGACGCCGGGAGCTGGAATTCCCGAAAAAAACGGACAAGGGCACGCGAGACGCCGCCCGCATACGAATACGGAGAGAAGAAGGGCATGGAAACCTCCTGAGCCGCCGGGGGTGCGCCCCGGACTCGTCAGAAGGCCAGGAGAAGCACGCCGGCAGCGGTTGCTGTGGCACTATCAGTTGACGGGCAACTGTGACTACTGTCGGACGACATGCTTTTCCTCCTTGGCGAGATGTGGAAATGCCGCTTTCGCAGCTTCCGGGGGGGATCCCTAAACAACTCTCCCGTTAAAGTCAACGCATGATATGCGATCGTACAGCTTCCAATACGGTATCTGCGGCGGCAAACGGGCTTTCCCGGGTTTTGGCGCGGAACAACGTGATTTCAATCATTGTCTTCCCCGAACCCCGGCGTGTACGGGTGAAAAGGCCGCCGATTTCAAGGCGGCGCAAACCGCCGGAGGGGTCCCATGACCACAGCTACGGACACGTTCAGGCAGCATCTGCAAGAAACCCAAGCCATCCATTTCCTCCCCTACGTGGGGGACGGCTACGCCGACGCCAGCCCGCGTATCCTCATGATCGGCGAAGCCAACCACGGCACGGCGCCGGACGGAGCCGACAGAACGTACACTGACGGGGTCGTGCGCCGGGCGCTCCAAGACGCCGCCGAAGGCAACGGCAACCACTGGGTCCGCTACATCCGCAACATCTCCGCCATGCTCACCGGGAACGCTTACGGTGGGTCCAACGCGGTGTGGGATACCGTGGTTTACGGCGTATTCTTCCAGCACATGGAAACGGAAACGCACCGCAACCGGTCCCGCGCCACGCCTGAAGAAATCGCGCTCGGACGCGGGGCGTTCTTTGCCATGCTCGACGTCCTGAAGCCTGATTTCGTGATCGTCTGGGGCTTGACCTTATTCAAACAACACTGGCTGTCCCCCGAAAGCGGCATCACCATGCTTGCTCCCGGCCTCTGCGCGTATGTCTTCACAGATCGCCCGGATGTCCGTATCTGGCACTGCCACCACCCGTCGAGGGATTTCAGCCATGTTTCCGAACACCAGAAATGGGAGGCCGTCCGGAAACTGCATATCCGCTGATACCCCTCCCGGCCTTATTCAGGTTTCCCTTACGCGTCCGGATGCCGCCTCCCGGATGGGGACCGGCCTTGTAAGCCCGGAGGCTTTGGGCTTATAAGGTGCCGTATGCGCCGCACGGACAATCCCTTGCGGAAAACGGCGCATCTTTTTCGGCATCCATTGCGAGGCGGGCCATGTCCATCCGGATCGATTTCTTGAGCTACGAGGGGGAACGCAACAACGAGCGGCACCCCCACGCGCAGTTTGTCCTGCCCATCGCCGGTGAACTGGAAATCTCCATCGGCGGCGCGGAAGGCAGGCTTACCCCCTCCTGCGCGGCGTTCGTCGCGCCCGGCGTCCCGCATTCGCAGCTGGCGACCGTCTCGAACGCCTTTCTTATCGTCAACTGCGATCTTGCCGAATGCGGCGTCCCTGCGGCGGAACAACTGGCGGAACAAATCTTTCTTCCCGTTTCCGAAGCCACCCGACACCTGATCGGGTTCGCGGAGCTGTCCAGAGACCGCTTTTCACAGCCGGGCACCACGCAATGCTGGATGCCCCTGCTCCTCAATTCCTTCCTTGAGCGCCCGGTATGCCGCCCTTCCCGGCTCGCCGTACTGGAAAGGCTGATCGATGCCCACCCCGGCGCGCCGTGGACTGTGGGCGAAATGGCCCGGCGCATCGGCATCAGCCCAAGCAGGCTGCACGCACTGTCCCGCTCCGAATGGGGCCTCAGCCCGCAGGCATGGCTGGCGGAACGCCGTATCGGGCATGTGCGGAAATGGCTGGCGGAATCGGATCTGCCGATTGCGGATCTGGCGCTGCGGGCCGGGTACGCCGATCAAAGCGCGCTCACCCGCGCCATGCAGCGCCTGACCGGCCTGACGCCCGCCGCCTACCGGAGGCAAACGCGATTGGAACAAAAAAACAGGAGTCCGGAACAAGACTCCCGGACCCGCCCGTGATATTGTCCGTTCCGGCATGAGGACGAGACGGCCGTTTCGCCCTCGGCAATCCCCATTGCACAAGGAGCGGACATGTCGGCCCTCAACGTCACCATCGATCCATCCATCAAGGGCGCGTGGCCCGAAGCGCGTCTGGGCTGCTTCATCTACACGGCGGACGTACGCGCCCGCGAAGACTCTCTCTGGACCTGCCTCGAAAACGAGGTTGCCCCGTACCTCAAAACCATGCTGGAGACCACGCCGCTGGCCCAGATCCCCAACCTCGACGAATCCCGGAAGGCGTACAAGGCCTTCGGCAAGGACCCCGGACGCTTCCGCGTTTCGTCCGAATCGCTGTACCGCCGGGTGCGCCAGGGCAAGGCCCTTTACCAGATCAACAGCGTCGTGGACGCCAACAACCTTGTCTCGCTCGAAACGGGTTTCTCCCTCGGCTCTTACGATACGGCCCGCATCGGTGCGGACATCGTTTTCCGTCTGGGCAAGGCCGGGGAAGTGTATCCGGGCATCGGCAAGGACGACATCGCGCTCGAAAACATGCCCCTGCTCGCAGACGGGGAAGGCGCGTTCGGAAGCCCCACCAGCGACTCTACCCGCGCCATGATCACGCAGGAAACCCGCTCCTGCCTGACGGTCGTGTTCTCCTTCTCCGCCAGATCCAAGCTTGAAGAAGCCCTTGCCCTGACCGTCAAGCGTTTCGGCCAGTATGCGAACCCCTCGCACGCGGAATCCTTCATCATAGAATAGCATTCAGGCCGGGGCGGAACGCAGCCAAGCCCCGCGCGGAACCGCCGACCCTCTGGAGGAAAACGTTTATGGCAAAGGATCCGAAACAGATGACGGGCTATCTGTATGTGCTCGCCGCCGCCGTCCTGTGGTCGCTCATCGGCCCTTTTTCCAAAATCTGCATGGAAGAAGGCCTTGCGCCGCTGGAGGTGGCCTTCTGGCGCGCCCTGCTCGGCGGCATCTGCTTTTTTGCCCAAACGGGCATCTGCGGCGGGGCGCGCATCCCTGTGAAGCACGCGCTGTTCTTCTGCCTTTTCGGTGTGTTGAGCATCAGCGTGTTTTTCAGTTCGCTGCAAATCTCCATCCAGCTGAGCGGAGCCGCCATGGCGATGGTGCTGTTGTATACGGCTCCCGCATGGGTGGCCGTATTCTCCCGCATCCTGTTCCATGAGAGCTTCTCCTCCCGTAAGGGCATCGCTCTGGGGTTGGCCCTCTTCGGAACGGCGCTGGTGTGCTTCTCCGGCGGAAGCCTGAACGCCGAGCCGTCCGTGCTCGGCATCGTCTGCGGGCTCATATCCGGCCTTTGCTACGCCTCGCATTTTCCCTTCTATGTCTGGTGGCAGCCCCGCTACTCCACCGCCACCCTGTACGCCTACATGCTGCTCGGAGGCGCGCTCGCCCTATTCCCCTTCGTGGATTTCGCCCCCACCCGCTCGTGGACGGCGTGGGCCAACCTGCTGGCCCTCGGCGTGGTCACGAACTATGGGGCCTACCTCGCCTACGGGCGGAGCCTCCAGAGCATCAATCAAGTCAAGGCCGCCATCATCGGGAACATCGAGCCCGTGCTGGCGACATTCTGGGTCTGGCTGTTCTGGAATGAAAACTTCTCCGCCTACGGGTGGGCGGGCAGCGCGCTGGTCATCTCGGCGGTATTCCTGCTGACGGCGGATCGAAGCTGATACGGTTCTTCCCGCGTTACGACACACGGCATGTTCTTTGGACATGCCGTTTTTTTTGCGTCCTCCCGTAACACGGTTTTTCAAAAATATATTTATGATTTCAATGTAATATGATATTTTATATCTAC
>LHCFR02800__coassemble_1411_pt1 | contig 12167 bp, 6 predicted proteins | sample LHCFR02800__metabat2_low_PE_047 | metagenome-assembled genome bin LHCFR02800 | reverse complement strand
TTCTGAAGAAAGGTTCCCCCTCCCCCTCCAATCTTTCAATACAAAGAGCCCGTGCCGAGGAGGAGCAATCGGCACGGGCTCTTTGCGAGGGGTATGGAAGGAAGCGCCTTCGGAGGGGATGAAGGCGCTCCGGGGAGAGGGCTTATTCGGCGTCGACGAAGCCGCGGCTCGGAATTTCGGGAGAGTCGCTGCCCGCGATCTTGGAGAGATAGGTATTCCCAAGCGTTTCGATGTGGTTGGCCATGTTGCAGAAATAATTGTCGTGGACCTGTTCTTCATCCAGGATGCGTTCGAACAGGCGGGCGCTCACGCTGTCGCCGTTGGTACGACAGATTTCCAGCAGCTTGTTGTAGGTTTCGATGGTGTCGTCTTCCACCTTCACGTTGAAGGGGAATACGTCCATAACCTTCTGCCCTTTCGTGATCTTGGAAGACAGCTCGCTGTTCGGCTCGCCGCCCAATTCCTTGATGCGCTCGGCAAACTGTTCGGCATGGCGCATTTCGTCGATGGCGATCAATTTGATCTTGCTGGCGAATTCGCCATAGTCCAGGTCATCCAGATTGTAGTGCTGGTTCATGTACTGATGCACGGCATACAGTTCCATGCTCCGAGCCTTGTTCAACACTTCAATAACCTTGGCCACGCGTTCTTTTTTGGCGGCTTCCTGTGTCATTCCTTGTATCCTCACTGAAGGGTGTTATGCTCCTGAACTGGTTTCAGTGTGCGGCAGGCAGATGTTGTCTTCAATGATTATAATGAATTAGCGTTGAAAACTCTCATACGCTCCCGTAACCGGGCGGAACAATGCAAAAAGCCCGCCGGTTGTTCCGGCGGGCTTTGGCGTTTGGGCTGCGGGAGGGTCAGCGGGGATTGTTCGCGTCGTAGTCTCTGAGCGCCATGCTGACGATCTTGGAAAGCCCGATGAGGGCGATGAGGTTGGGAAGGACCATAAGGCCGTTGAACATGTCGGCCAGCTCCCACACGAGGTCCACTTGCAGCACGGAACCAAGCACGATGAAGCCCATGACGATGAGGCGATACGGCGTCGTGCCCTTGGTGCCGAAAAGGTACTTGATGTTCTGCTCGCCGAAGAAATACCAGCCGATGATGGTCGAGAAAGCGAAGAAGAACAGGCAGATTGCCACAAAGGTGATGCCAAAGGACCCGAGGCCGCTTTCAAAAGCCTTCTGGGTCAGGGCGATGCCGGTGGTGGAGCCGTCGATGGAGTTGGTCACGAAGATGACGAAGGCGGTCATATTCAGCACGATAAAGGTATCCACGAAAACGCCGACGATGGCGACAAAGCCCTGTTGGGCGGGATACTTCACCTTGGCGACGGCATGGGCGTGCGGGGTGGAGCCCATGCCCGCCTCGTTGGAGAACAGGCCGCGGGCCACGCCGTAGCGCATGGCTTCCTTGACGCCCGCGCCGATGATGCCGCCCGTGGCGGCGGCGGGATCGAACGCGCCCACGAAGACCATCTTCAAAGCTGGGATGATGTGGGAGGCGTTGGCTAACAGGACGATAAGCCCGCCGAGCAGGTAGAGGGCCGCCATGATGGGCACGACCTTTTCGGTAAAGGCGGCGATGCGCCCCATGCCGCCGAAGAACACGAACGCGGCGAGCGCGGAGATGATTACGCCGATGAGCAGCGGAGGCAGGGAAAAGGCGGTCTGGAAGGCATCGGCGATGGAGTTGGACTGGACCATGTTGCCGATGAACCCGAGCGCGATGATGATGGAGATGGAGAAAAAGGCCGCCAGTTTTTTACTGCCGAGGCCCTTTGAGATGTAGTAGGCTGGGCCGCCGGTGACATGGCCTTGATCGTCCGTGGTCTTGTAGGTCTGGGCGAGCACGGCTTCGGCGAAGATGGTGGCCATGCCGAAGAAGGCCGCGATCCACATCCAGAAGATGGCTCCGGGGCCGCCCATGGCGATGGCGGTCGCAGCGCCCGCGAGGTTTCCTGTGCCCACCTGCGCGGCGATGGCGGTGGCGAGGGACTGGAAAGAACTCATGCCTTGCTTTCCGGCCCGTTCGCCGTGCAGGGTCAGTCCGCCGAATGTCGACTTAACGGCAAGGCCGAAACGGCGGATCTGGATGAAATCCAGTTTCAGGGTAAAGTAAATGCCCACGCCGCACAACAGCGGAATCAGGCAGTACATTCCCCACAGAAATCCATTGATTTCGGACACGATTTTGGTCAACTGTTCCATCACGGGACACATTCTCCTGCAAATCGAAGGTTACGGCGTCGTGACCGTACCCGCCCTCCTCCGGCGAGCGCGGCTTCCCGGACGGAAAAGACGCTTTTGCTATTCTAAACCGTCTAAGCCTTTGTTGAGTATAAGTAAACAGACGATTTTTTTAGAACGGGGAGAAAAAACTGTGCAAAACGAAAGTATATTTTTCACGATACTGATATAGTTATATAAAAAGAAATTTGAACGGTGAGGGAGGCTATGAGGGGAGAATGGCTTTATCTTTTTTGTCGACAGAGGGTTGGCTCCAGTTTCTTTTTTTACGCAATCGATTGCGGGAAAGGTCCAAAGTGGGAACGGAAAAGGGGAACCCGTTTGTGCGGGGGACACGCTCCTGCCCGTGGAGATTATCATCTTGACGTCCGTTGCTCCCGAATTCATTATGCCGTCATGCTCGTATCCGTACTTTGTTCATGGTGCCGCAAGGCTGTCCGTTCTGTTTTCCGGAATGGGGCGATCCGTGCGTATGCAATGGGATTCGCCCTGTGCCTGCTGTTGTCCGGCTGCCTTTTCGGTTCGGGGAACAAGCAGGATACGCTGCAGCCCATGACCGATGAGGCTCCCAATCCCGCCAAAAAGACGATACGCTACAGCGTGAAGCTCCAGTCCGACCCGCAGAACGGCGATCTTGTTTCGGAACTTCGGGAGAACAGCCAGCTTGTCTGGCTGCATGGCGATCTCCCCGACAGCCGCGTGGGGCTTGAGCGCCGGGCCCTCGAAGATGTGGAAACGGCCCGCAAGATTTTGCATTCGCAGGGGTACTATGACGGTACGGTGCGCCACCACATCAATTGGGAGGCGCAGCCCCCGGAAGCCTCCATCACGCTGAGGCCCGGCGAGCGGTATGTGATGGGGCCGACGAAGCTGCGTTACGAGCGCACCGGGCCAGAGGGCGAACCTGTGGACAAGGATTTGCCCGAGTCCGTCCGTGGCGTCGATTTTATGGAAAACGCTCCTGACACGCTGGAGGCGTTCGGGCTCGCCAAAGGAAGCCCCGCCGAGGCGCAGACCGTGCTCAACGCCGTTACCTCGGTGGTGACGGCCATGCGCAAGGCGGGCTATCCGCTCGCGGAACAGGGCAAGGCCCGGTACGTCATCGATCGTTCCACGCATACCCTTGAAGCGGACGTGCTCATCAAAACCGGTCCGCTCCTGCGCATGGGGCCGGTGCTGATCAAGGAAGAGAACGTCAGGCCGGCCGACAACCCCGACGCGCCCGGCGCTCCGGCGGTCAACGAGGATTATCTCAACAAGCTGAGCCCGTGGATTGAAGGGCAGTACTGGAACGACGACCTGTTGAAGGAATACAGGACCACGTTGCAGGAAACCGGCCTGTTCAGCGCCATTGATATGAAACCCGCCCGCCTTTCCCCCGAACAGGCGAAGGCGGCGGGGTGGACGGACAGATCGCTTGCCGAGGCCGGTTTTTCGGAGCTGCCTCTGGGGGATTCTCCCGATGCACCTTCCCCGGCTCCTCCGGCGGACCCTCCGGCGGGGGGAACCGGGAAGAAGGCGGCTGGCTCTGACATGCCGATCTGGATGACGAGCGACGGGACTACCCCGGTAAGCCTTACCGTGCGCGATGCGCCGCCGCGTACCGTGAGCGGCGGCTTGCAGTATTCGACGGATACGGGTTTCGGCGTGCGCGGGGCGTGGGAGAACCGCAACCTGTTCGGCGGCGGGGAACAGCTCCGCGTGACCGCCCCCATTTCTGAAGACTCGCAGTCGCTGAACGCCTCGTTCCGCAAACCGGCCTTCGGCATCCGGGATCAGGCATTGGTGGGCGAGGCGTGGGCCATCAACGAGACGACCGACGCCTACGACCAGAGTGCCTTGTCTTTCGCGGCGGGCCTTGAGCGGCGCTTCCGCAAGGACTGGCGCAACTGGTGGGCCAGCGCGCGCGTTTCGGTGGAAGCGGGGAGCCTCAAGGACAACTACCGGGGCAGGCGGACGTACAGCCTGCTCGGTTTTCCCCTGTCCGTGCGCCGGGATACGACCAACAGCCTGCTGAACCCGACCACCGGGACGCGGGTGACCCTCGAGGTGACGCCGTATACGGGCACGTTCAACGGCCCTCTGACTACCGTGCGCACCCGGCTGGACGCCAGCGGCTACTGGTCTCCGGGGTGGGATCGGCTTGTGCTCGCCGGACGCGCCGCCGCGGGAAGCCTCACTGGCGAAAATGTCCGGAATATTCCGGCCTCGTTGCGTTTTTACAGCGGTGGGGGCGGCTCGGTGCGCGGCTACAAGTACCAGTCGCTCGGCCCGCATGACAGGAACGGCGATCCGCTCGGCGGGCTCTCCTTTACGGACGTGAGCCTTGAGGCCCGGTTCAGGATCACCGAGTCGTTCGGCATCGTGCCGTTCGTGGATGGCGGCATGGTCTATGAGACCACCATGCCCGACTGGGGCCGCGATCTTTCGTGGGGCGTGGGCCTTGGTTTCCGGTATTATACGCTGATCGGCCCCATCCGGCTCGACATAGCCACGCCGTTGCAGGACCGCGACAACAACAAGGCGTTCCAGATTTACCTCAGCATAGGGCAGGCGTTCTGATGACCGTACCTCCCTCCCTTCGGCGCGCCGGGCGCATCCTTGGCTGGAGCCTGCTCGGGCTTGTCCTTGTCCTGTTTTTTGCCCTTGCCGGGGGCATGGCGTTTCTGCGCACCCAGCCCGGAGAGCGCTGGATCGCGGATACGGCTGTTTCCGTTCTGAAAAATGTGGGTATTGAAGCTCAGATCGGCTCGCTGGAAGGCCCGCTGCCGTTTTCTCTGCATCTGCGGGAAGTGCGGCTTGCGGACGGGCAGGGCGTTTGGCTGGACGTGCCCGAAGCCACGCTGCGCATCGGTGCCGGTGCGTTGCTGCGAGGGCATCTGCTGGTGGAGGAATTGAGTGTCCTCAATGCCAGTATGCCGCGCGTGCCTGAGTTCCCGCCAGCCGATCCGCCGCCTCCGCCGTCCGATCCCTTGGAGCTGCTGCGGCCCTCCTTCCTGCAGCCGTTGGCTTCGGACATTGCGGGGTATTTGAAGCTGGCGACGGTCGGAGAACTGCGCATCGAGCGGTTCCGGCTCGGGCAGGCCGTGGCGGGGATCCCCATTGAGGCGACGCTGGAAGGCTCCGGTCCGCTGACGGATTTCCGGAGTGAGCTGGAGTCCACGCTGTACCGTCCGCAAATTGAGAAGGCTGGGGGGACGGCTGAGCCGTTGCTGGCCCTCTCCGGCGCCCTGAACCTCGGCAACGAGGGAAACTGGCTGTCGGACGGCGTAAAGCGCCCGCAGCCCGAAGAGCGGCCCGACGCGGGGGTGGGGCTGGATCTGCGGCTTGCCGTCCCTCGCGCTGCCGGAAATGGCGGAGACGAGGCGCAGGGGGCGCAGGATGCCCCGGAACAGGGCTCGCTGCGGTTGTTGCTGACGCTGGCGGGCGCTCGGTTTTCCGTGCCCGAGCTGATGGCGGAGGTGCCGGGCGGGCTGGTTACCGGGCACGGGCTCTTTTTCGATGATGCGAAGGTCGGTGGCGATCTGTCCGTTTTGTTGAGCGATCCCGATGTGTTGATGCGGCTTGTCGCCGCGTTGACGGGTGAGGCGCAGGCCGGGCTGCCGCTGGCTTCGGCGAATCTTGAGGCCGCGCTGTCCGGAACGCTGGATGCGCCCGGGCTGGTGTTGAAAGCCTCGGTGCCGGGAATCGTGTTGGATGCGGCGCAGCCGGATGCCCGTCTGGACGTGGCGTCTTCGTGGACGCTTGCCGTGCGGTCCCTGCTTTCCGAGCCTTCCGTAACGGCCGATGCGACCGTGAACCTCGGCGGCCCGTTTGTCCGGAAGGCCATGTCCGCCAATCAGGCCGCAAAAAACGGCAAAGAAGGCGAACGCTCCGGGGAAGTGCCGATCAGGTTGCATGTTGAAGCCTCCGAAACGGCGGAAACGCTTAGGGTGAAGGCGTTGCGCGTGGAGTCTGAATGGCTCGCTCTGGCTGGCGACGCTTCGCTGGAAACGGCGACGGGCAAACTTGCGGCGGCGCTCCGGCTGGATATGCCTTCGCTGCGCAGGCTGGCGCAGTTCCCGCCCGTGGCGGCGTTGCTGACGGATTCGCCGTTCCGCGAACTGGCGGGCACGGTAGGCTTGAAAGCCGACGTGCGCCGCGACGATGCGTCATCGCCGTTTGCCGGGACTTTGAGCCTCAAGCTCGCGGATATGCGCTGGGGGCTTGCCCCGCTTCAGGATACGGTGGGCGAGACGGCTTCGCTCGGAGCATCGTTCAGCGCGCAGCCGGAATCCGGCTCCGCTTCCGTCAGCGATCTGACACTCAAAGCCGGTCAGATCAGCGGCAAGGGGAATGCTTCCACCGACGGCAAGAAACTCGATGCGGCCTTGTCCCTCGCGCTGTCTTCGTTGAAGGGGATAGCTCCCTCCCTGTCCGGCCCGCTTGAGCTCAAGCTCCGCGCTTCCGGGCCGCTGCTCTCGCCCGGCGGCGAACTGACGCTTGCCAGCCCGCATCTGGGCGTGGAGACGGCCACGCTGGAGGGCTTGCGCGTGCGCCTCAACACGCCGTCCGTCGGCGCTGCGGGCGGCAAGGGTACGCTCGATGTTTCCGCCACGCTGAGGGATGCGTCCATCAAGGCGCTGCAGGCTGGCGCGCCGTTGCGCTTTTCCACGGAATGGCAGTTCGCGGCTGACCGTTTCAGCCTGCACAAGACCAAGCTCGACGCCCCCGGCATAGCGCTCTCCGGCACGCTGGACGCCCTGCCCGCCAAACGGCGGCTGGACGGCGGGTTCCGGCTGGCGGTCACGGACTGGGCGGCGCTGTCCTCGCTTACCGGCGTGCCCCTGGATGGTTCCGCAGCGGTTGCCAACGTGTCTTTTTCGCAGGCCAAAACGCAGCAGCTTGCCGCGGATTGGTCGTTCGGCGCGCTCAGTGCCGGTTCGCTTTTTTCCATGCGCACCTTCAAGGGCAATCTTCGGCTGGATGACCTGTTCGGCAAGCAGGGGATCGGCCTGTCCGCCTCCCTTGGGAACGGCTCCGCGTCCGATTTCCGCTGGCGGAGCGGCAAGATCGACGTGTCCGGATCTCTGAAAAGGCTTCAGGCGTCCGTGGCCCTCCAGGGCAAGACGTCCGCCGACATCGGATTGGCGCTCGACATTGCCGGGCAGAAGGCGCAGGTGGAACGCCTCACGTTCACGGACAGGCGGAAACGGACGCTTGTGGGCGTGCGTTTGAATCGGCCCGTCAACATTGCCTTCGGCAACGGGCTGTCCGTGGACAACCTCGATCTGTCCGTGCTGCCGCAGGGCACGCTGACGGCCCTGGGGAGCCTTGACGGGCGCAAGCTCGCCCTTGAGGCCCGGTTGCGCGACGTGGCCATCAATATGGCCCGGCTGTTTACGGACGTGCCCGTGCCCGACGGCCTGCTCAACGCCGCCATCGCCCTGTCCGGCACGCCGTCGCAGCCGAGGGGCACGCTGGACGTGTCCCTCAGGAACATCGCCTTCCCGGAGAGCGACATGCCCCCCGCCGCCGTGGATATCAACGGCACGCTCCGGTCTTCCGCCCTTGTCCTCAATGTGAAGACGGACGGCATGGGGACCTCTCCGGCCACAGGGACGCTTTCCCTGCCCTTGAGTTTTTCCGCGTCCGGCGTGCCGTCCCCGGCGCTGGACAAGCCGTGTTCCGGCAACGTCAACTGGGAGGGCTCGCTGGCGTCGCTGTGGCGGTTCGTGCCGCTCGCCAACTCCAGCCTCACCGGGCAAGGCTCCCTCAATGCCACGCTGTCCGGCTCGCTGTCCGCTCCCGAGCTTTCCGCGTCGCTCAAGATCGAAAAGGCCGCCTTCGAAGAGATCCTTCTCGGCCTCGCCCTGTCCGACATCAACCTTGATGCGTCTCTCCAGTCCGGAGGGATGTCCCGTTTGTCCCTTTCCGCTACGGACGGGCAGGGCGGCGCGATCAACGTCAACGGAACCGTCGGTCCGCTGGCGTCCGGCCTGCCCCTTTCGCTGCATGGGACGATCAAGGAGCTTGCCCCGCTGCACCGCAACGATCTTTCCGTCACCCTTTCGGGCACGGCGGACATCGTCGGGCCGGCGACGTCGCCCGATGTGCGCGCGGCCATCACCGTCAATAAGGGGCAGTTCCAGATCGTCAGCTCATTCGGCACCAGCATCCCGACGCTGAACGTCGTGGAGGCCGGGCAGGAGGAGAGCACCGCTTCCTCCTCCGGATCCGGGCCGAAACTTGACGTCAATGTGCTCATCCCGAACCGTTTCTTTGTGCGCGGCAAGGGGCTTGAGAGCGAATGGAAGGGCAACCTTCAGGTTTCCGGGCCCGCGACGAATCCCGTGGTCACGGGATCCATCAATTCCATCCGGGGGCAGTTCAGCCTGCTTGGCAAGCAGTTTACCCTGAGCCGGGGCGACGTCGAGTTCAGCGGGGCCACGCCGCCCGATCCGCTGCTCAACGTGCTCGTCACCTACGCGGCGGCGAATATCACCGCCGAAGCGACCGTAAGCGGCCCGGCCTCGTCTCCGACGCTGACCTTGTCCAGCCAGCCACCGCTGCCGCAGGATGAAGTGGTGGCGCAGGTGCTGTTCGGGCAGAGCGCATCCAGCCTCGGGCGCATGGAGGCGATCCAGCTTGCCGCCGAACTCGCGTCGCTGTCGGGGTTCGGTTCCGGCGGCATGGGGGTTCTCGGCGAAGTGCGCGACACGCTCGGTTTCGACGTGCTCCGGTTCGGGAGTATGCAGAACGGGCCCAAGCAACAGACGAGCCGCAATGTCGGCCTGTTGCAGCCGCCGGGACAGAACAGCGGGTCCAGCGCGCAGGAGGACTCCATCCCATCCCTTGAGGTGGGCAAGTATGTCATGGACAACGTCTATGTCGGCCTAGAGCAGGGGATGAACGGTGATGCCAGCGGCGTCCGCGTTGAAATCGAGCTTGCCCCCAACCTTAACCTCGAAGGCGTTTCCACGCCCCAGGGCTCCGAGGTGGGGCTGAACTGGAAGAAGGATTATTGAGGACGGAAAAAGAAGAGTACTTCATCTTTTAACATATTGAAAACTCTGAACAGGGATTCGATAAACACAAAAGTCTTTGAAGAGGAGAGGGTGGGGTTTGGGGAGGGGGAGGAGAGACTTTCTTCAGAAAGTTTCTCCTCCCCCTCCCCAATGCTTCTCTCCCCCTTTTCCTCTTAACGTGCGGTACGGGTCGCGTTGAGGACGGCGAGGAGGGCGACGCCGACGTCGGCGAAAACGGCCTCCCAGAGGCCGGAGAGCCCGACGACGCCAAGGACCATGAACAGCCCCTTGATGCCGAGCGCCATGACGATGTTCTGCCAGACGACCACGCGGGTCTTGGCGGCGATGGAGAACATTTCCGGCAGGCGCGAGGGCGAGTCGTCCAGAATGACCGCGTCCGCCACTTCAATGGCCGCTTCCGAACCGAGGCCGCCCATTGCCACGCCGACACCGGACATGGCGAGTACAGGGGCGTCGTTGATGCCGTCACCTACAAAAAGTACGGACTGCCGGGGGCCGAGCGATTCCAGCTCGGCGGCCTTGCCTTCGGGGAGCAGCCCGGCGCGGTACTCGTCGAGATGCAATTCCTTGGCGACGATGGCGGCGCTTTCGGGGCGATCGCCCGTCAGCATGACCAGCCTTTCAATACCTTGGCCGCGCAGGGATTCGATGGCGGGAGCGGATTCGGGCCGCAACACGTCCGATACTTCAATGGCCCCGAGATAGGCATTGCCGACGGCGACATAAACGACGCTGCCCTGACCGGCGGGGAGCGAGGGCACGCTGATGCCCGCATCCTGAAGCAGGAGCGCGTTGCCGACAAGGAGCGTCCGCCCCTTGTGCTCTGCGGAGAGGCCCTTTCCGGGGATTTCCTTGGATTCCACCGCTTCCAGAGCAAAACCGTGCGAGCCGGGAGCCGTTTTCATGATGGCGCGGGCGATGGGATGCGTCGAGCGGCTTTCCACCAGCCGGGCGGCGTTGAGCACGTCTTCCTCGGAAGCTCCCTCGGCGGGCAGGACGCGGGTTACTTCAAAGACGCCTCGGGTCAAGGTTCCGGTCTTGTCGAAAGCCACGGTCTTGATGTTGTGCAGGGCGTCGAGCACATGCCCGCCCTTGACGAGGATACCCTTCTTGGACGCGGCGCCGATGCCGCCGAAGTAGCCGAGCGGAATGGAGATCACGAGCGCGCAGGGGCAGGAGATGACCAGCAGGACAAGCGCCCGGTACAGCCATTCGTCGAACGTCCCGTGCCCGGCCAGCGGCGGGATGACCGCCACCAGCGCCGCGATGAACACCACGGCGGGCGTGTAGTAGCGGGCGAAGCGGGTGATGAAGCGCTCGATGGGGGCCTTGTTCGCGGAAGCCTGCTCGACGAGTTCGAGGATGCGGGCCACGGACGAGTCGGCGAAACGGGAGGTCACTTCCACGGTTATCGCGCCCTCAAGGTTGACCGTCCCGGCGTAGACCTGCTTGCCCGCGCCCACGGACACCGGCACGGATTCGCCGGTCAGGGGGGACGTATCCACCTGCGAGGATCCGGTCAGAACGGTTCCGTCCAGCGGGATTTTTTCGCCGGGCTTCACAAGGATGCGCATACCGGGCCGGATTTCCGCGGGATCGGCGTCGTTTACCATCTGTTTGCCGTCTTTTTCCTCAATCAGATGCGCCACTGTGGGCCGAGCGGCCAGCAGCGCCCGGATGGAGCGCCGCGAGTTGCCCGCCGCGCGATCCTGCAAGGCTTCGCCGATGGAGTAGAACAGCATGACGCCCACGGCCTCGGGCAGTTGGCCGATGGCCGCAGCCGCGATGGTTGCGCCGCCCATCAAGGTGTATTCATTGAAAAAGTCGAACTTGAGCAGGCTTTGCAAGCCCTTCTTGAGGACGGACAGGCCGCAGAGCAGGTAGGGGATGCCGAAGAATACCGCCTTGGCGACGAACGGGGTCAGCAAGGCGTCGAGGCGTTCCTCGAAGATCATACCGACGGCGAACAGGGCTGCGGCGATCCAGAGTTTGTATTCGGAACGGAACAGGGAGGGCTGCGGTTCGCTGCTTTCCGGAAGCGGTTCGTTTTCGTCCATCTCGGAGAACAGGGTGCCCGGTTCGATGGCGTCCGCAAGGCGGATCATCGCCGCGAGTTCGGGCTGTTCGCCTTCGACGCGCAGCCGGGCGCTGTCGAGGTTGATGGCGGCGGATTTCACGCCGGGGAGGCCCGCAATGGCGTCTTCGATCCGGGCGGCGCACCCGGCGCAACGGAGATTGTGTACGGCGTAGCGCTTAGTCATGGTTTTCCTCTTCTTGCGGCGCGTTTTCGAAGCGCTGGGCGAGCGAATGCACTTCAAGGGAATGGAAGCAATCGGATTCTCCGTGCCCGAAGCCGCAGGCTTCTTCGGCGCGCAGGATTTCCGCGATGCGGGCTTCATCCTCGATGATGGTCGGATCGTTGGCGAGGGAATCCTTCATCCATGCCAAGGCTTCCCGGATGTTGGGGCGCGGGGAGTCGTCCGCAAGCCGGTAGTAGACCCAGCGGCCCTGTTTGTTGCTTTCGATGAGGCGGGCCTGCCGCAGGATCGACAGGTGCTTCGAGGTTGTGGACGGGGCCAGATCCAGAAAGGCTGTGACTTGGCATACGCAGAGCTGGCGGCCTCTCAGGGCCATGAGGATGCGTATGCGGTTTTCGTCGGCAAGCGCGCGGCAGGTGGTCAGGAAGTCGAACATGGCGTTTTCCTTTTTTGGGGGAGAGATTGGAGGAGTGGTGAGCCGGGGGAGGGGAGAAGGGACCCCCTCCCCACATCCCCCTAAATTTTGGGGCTGGTGGGGAGGCGGCGCGGAAGGAGTTCCGTTGTACGCCACTCTTAATTCGTTGATTAACGAAATATGATGTATGATGAATCTTGTCAATAAGGGGAAA
>LHCFR02800__coassemble_1032_pt1 | contig 16143 bp, 5 predicted proteins | sample LHCFR02800__metabat2_low_PE_047 | metagenome-assembled genome bin LHCFR02800 | reverse complement strand
AAACCTTTCTGCAGAAAGGTTTCTCCTCCCCTCCCAAACCCACCCCTCCTCTTCCCAAGACTTTCGACCGTATCGAATCCCTCATCTCAAGCGGGGGAACGGCTGCATTTTGGGGAGAAAAGCTTCTGATACGGCGCGGGTTGCTCGGAACGATAATCATGTTTTTGTATTTCATTGTATTTATATTAAATAATAAACATTTTTGCAGGTAATCACCTGATGCAGGCAGAAGCGATCCGTTTCCTTTCAAACGAAGTGCGGAAGGAGACGGATCACACTCGCCGGGGTCCGGGGGGCGCTTGCCCCCCGGGCAGGGTCAAGGGGCGGCAGCCCTTGCCGCCGGAGGCATCATCCCTACCCCGGCCACGGTTGCGCAAAGGCCCGGGGGGACGTACAAGCGAGCCATGCAATACAAAACAATACTCTTTGATCTGGACGGGACGCTGACGGACTCGGAGCCGGGGATCGTCAATTCGGTGAGGTACGCGTTGCGGAGCTTCGGGATGGAAGCGGAACCGGCGACGCTGCGGTCGTTCATCGGGCCTCCGCTGTACGACTCGTTCCGGGGCACAATGGGCATGAGTGACGCGGATGCGAAACGCGCCGTGGACACCTACCGCGTGTATTTCCGCGATAAGGGGATTTTCGAGAACGCTCCGTATCCGGGGGTGCCTGAAATGCTTGAAGTCTTGCACGCTGCGGGTAGGCGGCTCATCGTGGCGACCTCGAAACCGGAGGTGTTCGCCAAACGCATCGCGGAGCATTTCGGGTTTGCGGGGGCGCTGGAGGGCGTATACGGCGCGGATATGGAAGGGAAACGTTCTTCCAAAATCGACGTGATCCGCTATGCCATGCGGGAGCGGGGCATAACCCCGTCGAGTGCGGTCATGGTGGGCGATCGGAAGTACGACATCACGGGTGCGCGTGAGGCCGGGCTTGCGGACATAGGTGTGCTGTACGGCTACGGATCGCGGGAGGAACTCGTGGAGGCCGGTGCCACGCGGCTGGCGGCAAGCGTTGCGGATCTGCGGGAAATGCTGAGTCCTTCGGACGGTTGAGGGCCTTGTGGCCGTTTTGCGCGATGCCTATGCGCAGAGCGCAGGACAGGAAAACTCCGCCATCCGTGCCAACAGTTTTCATGTGTTGCACAAAAAAGCCATAGGGGCGTCATGAAGCCGTCGCGTTGTGGGGGATACATCCGAATCCACGGAACAACCCCCGCAAGTGAGGAACGGTATGAACACCTCTCAATTGGCTGCATTGCGATGGATGATGGAACGGGAACTTTCGGCGTTGCGGTCGCCCCGGATGTCTCCGGAGATTTCTCTCAAATGTCCCGATGAAAACGAACTGGCCTCGCGTCTGAGCGAGCGTGCGGTGGATGAGCGGCTGACCGCCCGGCGCGTCGAGCGTATCCGGGATCTGGAGAACGCCCTGCGGCGTATCGAGGTCATGGATTACGGCGTCTGTGAGGCGTGTGGGGAGCCCATACCGCTCCTGCGGCTCTTGGCGTCGCCTTCGGTACGGTACTGCGTGGCTTGCCAGCAGGAACTCGAAGAAGAGGAGCGGGCCGTGGTCGTCACCGGATCATTTGACGCTCCGCGTCCCCGGCGTACAATGCCGCCGCGTCCCGTCACCCCGCCTATGCCCTTTTTCCTGCCCCGGCGCAGACAGGCAAGCCATTGATTCGAGCAGGATCAATGGCTTTTTTTGAAGAAGTCTGGGCGAAGAGCGTGGACTGCGGCTTCACTCGGGGCCGTGGGATATGCCCATCCTCCGTGAGCAAGGAAGGGGAGAGCGTCAAGTGGCGATTACCCCGTGTGCATAGAGGGAGTGGGCTGGTCAGACACTCGCGGCGCCCCCAAACGGATTATTGCCGATAGGGCGGGATGCGATTTCGCCGTTTTTTTTTGTTGCTGTGAAGGTTGGGTAAAGCGGGTCGGCGATGTTTGAGAAAGGGGTCCCGTCCCGGCAAAAGCGCCGGGACGGGACCCTTTGTTTCAGGATTGATGGATAAGGTGTTTGGTGCAGCCGGAAGGCTTCCGGCTGCGTTTCAGGATCAGCCTTGTCCGTGGTTCAGCGTGTTCTGGACGATCTGCTGCGCCAGGTCGTCAGTGGCCGGCGTACCGGACTGCACGAGGATCGTAATGTCTCCGTGGTCGCTGTGATGGGTGAACTCGGCGTAATTGCCGAGGCTGATTCCGTGTTCCTCTCCTCCGATAGCCGTCGGTGTCCAATCCCCGGAGAGGTGGAGCTTATCGCCCTCTATGGAGATGCCGATGCTCTTCAGAGCATCCAGATTCGTAAGGCTCAGGCTGTCCGGCTTGGACGTGATGAGCACTTCGATATCGCTCTGGATGGGATTGTTGTCCGGGTTGGCGAACAGGCTGTCCAACGTGTCCTTTTCAGCTCCGACGAGGAAGTCGATGCCTTCACCGCCGCTGGCGTGGGCCATGCCCTGGTTATAGACGAGGATATCGTTTCCGGCCCCGCCGTAGAGCGAGTTGTGGCCTGTCCCGCCGTCGAGGTAATCGTTACCCGCGCCGCCGTACAGGATGTCGTCGCCCGTGCCGCCGAAGATCTGATCGTCCCCTTCGCCGCCGAACAGCCAATCGTTGCCCGCGCCGCCGTGGATGACGTCGTCGCCGCCTTCGCCGAAGATCACCTGTGAATGCGCCGCTGTCTGGTCGCCGAGCGTATCGGCTCCGGCGTGGCCGAGCTGCGTGTGCAGATCCGTCAGGTTGATTTCCAGCGAGCCGTTGGAATGGCCCTCATGACCGCTTACGGTATATCCGAAGGATTCCTTCAGGGCGGAACCGTCGGCTTGTGCCTGCGCCAGCTTGTGGAGGCCGTCCTCCGAGGTGTCCAGAGTGTAGGTGTACTGTCCGGTTTCCGCATTGAAATGCAGGCTCCCGAATTCTCCCTGGATGTTGCCGTCCACGGCCTTGTCGAAGGCGTAGGCGAGCTGGTGTCCGTCCGCATCCATTCCGGGCAGATGATCGCCCTGGGCCATGCCCGGCGTCAGGTTGCCCAGCTCCATGTCCGCAGGGGGTGTACCCGTGCCCATGAAGCTCACAGACAGGGAATCTTCGCCTGCCGGGGTCATCGCCGTGGCATGGCCGTCATTGACGATGATCTGGAAGTCATGCGTCACGAGGCTCCCCAAAGCGGCCCCGGCTATGGCCTCTGGGCTGGCGGTGAAGGCGTAGTGCCAGTTGCCGCCGTGGACCTGCGTCAGCTCGAACGTGCCCAGGCCGTCGATGGTGACGGTGCCGTGCGTGCCGGTGGAATCCAGCGTTACGCCGTGTGCCTTGCCGTCGACGCTGATGGCGAAGGAATGCGTATCGTAGAAGGAGCCATCGGCCTTTACATCGGCATCGGTGAAGATGAAGGACCCCGTGGTTCCGTTGTCGGTGTGCGACTCCCTGATCACCGGGGCGTCGTTGGTGCCGGTGAGATTGACGGTGATGGTCTGGGTGGCGGTTCCGCCCCTGCCGTCGTCCACGGTGGCCGTGAACGTTTCTGTGTACTTGTCTCCCTCTCCGAGCGCGTCGCTGATCAGGGTGTACTTGTAGTTGCCGTGTTCATCGATGGTCAGCGTACCGTACTTGCCTTCGGCTGCTGCACCGTTTTCCGCCTCGGCCGCTCCGGCGGGCCTGACCGAGAAGGTGTGCGTGTCATAGAAGGTTCCGTCGGCCTCCTTGTCCGCATCGTTGAATGTGATGGTACCGGTTATTTCGGCCTGCCCGCTGGCCAGTTCAGTCAAGTTGAGTACGGGGGTAGGGCTGGTGATCACAGGGGCGTCGTTGGCGCCCTGAATCTGGATCTGCAGATCGGAAGGCGTCGTGGTTTGCGCTCCGTAGGTGTCGACGGCGACGACGTTGAAGTGCTCGGCGGCCATTTCGCCAGCGCCAAGATGCTGCGCCTGCCCGTTGTTGAACGTGTAGGTGTAGTTGCCGTCCTTATCGATACTGATGGTGCCATACTTGCCGGTGAGCGAGTCGACAAGCTCGCCCTTATCGTTCACGAACTTGAAGGCAACGACGTGGTCGCCTTCGTCGTATTCGCGGGCCGTCACCTGTCCGGTCACCTTGGAGACGCCGCCGTCTTCAACCAGCGGATCCGGGTTGGCGATGATGACGCCGTTCGCGCCGCTCGTGATGACGGGGGCGGTGTTGGTGCCTTCGATATTGACGACGAGTTCCTTTGTAGCTGACAGTCCTGACGTGTCAGTGACGGTCACCATGATGGAAGTCTCGTACAAACGGCCCGCCGCCATCTTGAGCACGGTTTCGGACGTGTTGTCGAGCGTGAACGTGTATGCACCGGTCGTGGGATCGATGGTGAACGTACCGTATTCGGTGGGTACTTTGGTAATGGGGTTACCGTCGGCATCCTCACCGAAGGAGTAGGTCAGGTGCCCCTGATCCGCGATATCCTTGTCGAAGCCTACGGCGGTGTCACCAACGGCGTCAGCGTCGCCTTCGCGCACGGAGAGGACCTTGCCGAGTGTGAGCTCGGGCGTGTCGTCGGTGCCCTTGACGTTGACCGTGACATCAACGGTCGTCGTTTCCCCGTGCTTATCCTTTACGGTGATCGTGAAGATTTCCTGAATGTTGTCCTCGGAGTTGAGGCCCTGCACTTCCGGGTCGGCATTGTTCAGGGTGTAGATATACTTTCCGGTAGCCGGATCGATGTGCAGCGTACCGTACTCGCCTTCCACGACCGTTCCTTTGCCGGTGATGGAAAAGTACAGGTTGGTCAGCCCTTCGTCATCCTTGATGATATCGTTCAGGTTGCCTTCCTGCGAGACGGTCACGTCCTCCGCAACGTTCAGGGCGTGCTCGCCCGGAACCACTTCGGGCCCGTGGTTGGTGCCGTTGATGGTGACGGTGATCTCCTGCTCGACCTCCTTGCCGTGTTCATCACGCACGTAGATGATGAACGAATCGGGAAGCGACTCGCCCTTTGGCAGGTGGTCGGGCAGCGCGGTCGTTCCCTTGCCGGTCGTGTAGGTGTAGGTGCAGTTGCCGTCCTTATCGAAGGTCAGCGTGACAGTGCCGTACTTGGTCGTCAGCGTGTTGGTTTCGTTGCCGTCCTTGTCGCGGAAGTAGTACTTGAGCGTCTCGGTTTCAGTTCCCGATTCAAACGACCCGTCCGTGCCCTTGAGGTTGTCGATGTCATGCGCCTTCAGGGTTTCTGAGGTCGTCAGATTGCCCAGCCCATCGTCGCCTTCCTGAATCGTCATATTCTGGTAGCTGTCGATGACCGGTGCGTCGTTGGTGCCGTGGATGGTGATGGTGATCTTGGAGTTTGTCCGCGTGCCGTTGAGCATGACGTTGAACTCTTCCTTCTCCATCTGTCCTTCGGCGAGGTCTTGCACCTTGCCCGGCTTGCCGTTTTCGCCGTTGTACAGTGTATAGGTGTACTTCCCGGTAACGGGATCGACGACGAGGTAGCCGTACTTGCCTTCCGCGGTTACGAAACCGTCGGCGGCGCTGCTCTGGATTTGCTTTCCGGTTCCGTGCCCAAACTCATCCTTTTCTTCGATGCCGAAGACGCGGTCGGGAGGCGTTCCGGTGTGCCCTTCGCCGTCCCACTTGGCATGGAGCTGGCCTTCGAAGATCAGGCCTTCCGTGACATCAGGCGTTTGCGACAGATCCCTGCCGTCCTCGACCACCGCGCCGTTGAACTCACTCTTGTCGGCGTCGATGATGAGGCCCGCTCCGCCGTCCCATCCACCCTCGTTGTCGGGCTTATGGATGTTGATGGTGAGATCCTTCTGCTCCTCGGAAACCTTGCCGTGGGGGTCGACCACCACGACCTTCGCGCCGTCGGGCAGCGTCTCGCCGGTCTGGAGCTTATTGAGGGCTTCGTCGAGCTCCGTGCTCTCGTTGTCCAGCGTATACTTGTAATGCGTGATGATCGAACCGTCCGCCGCCGTCTCGTAGGTGAGGACGATGGTGCCGTATTCGGTCTTGAGTTCCGTGACGGGCTTCCCATCCTTGCCGACCAGCATGAAACGGAGCTGGCCGTCCGGATCGTCCACGTCGGTCGCGCCGGAGAGGGTCCCCGTGAAGACCACGCCGGGGACGCCGCCGTCGCTTCCATCGGGATCGTCGAAGGCGTCCTGCTTCACGTCGCCCTCAAGGCCGGTAACCGTATCCGTAAAGGTCGGGGCGTCGTTGGTGCCCTTGATGGTGATGGTGATGTCCTTCTCGACGATCTTGCCGCCTTCGATCTCCACCTGCACCTTGAAGGTTTCGGTCTTGACGTCGCCATCGTTCATGGACTGGACGATCTTCGAGCCGTTTTCGGTCAGCGTATAGGTATACTCGCCCGTTTCCGGATCGATGTTCAGCGTGCCGAGCGGCTTGCCGTCCGCGCCCGTGGCGAAGCCGGTCTGTCCCTTGTTCGTCCACGTCAGGCTGCCGCCGATGTCTTCGGCGTCGACCCTGTCGCCCAGCGTCAACTGTCCGGTGATGGAGGGATCATGGCTGTGATCGCCTTCCGAAGGCGTTACGATCGCGCCGTTATCCTCAGATATCACCGTGTTATTGAAGCTGATGGTCGGCATATCCGCCGTTCCGGTAACATCGATGACCAGCTTGCCGGAGCTGTGGGCCCCGAGCGGGTCGGTGACGCGGACGTCGAACACTTCCTGTGGGAGCTTGGAATCGGTGAGGCTCTGGCCTGCATTCAGCTCCTTCAGCAGCTCGGGCTTGGTGATCTCGTAGGTGTAGCTGCCATCCTGATTGAGCTTGAGGATGCCGTACTTGCCTTCGATGATCTGCACCAGCTTGCCGCCGCTCTCGATGCTGTAGCTGAGGTTGCCCGCCGCGTCGCCGTGGCTCTTGTCGGGGTCGTGGGCGCTCAGGTTTCCCGAAAGGGTGTGGCTGCCGTCTTCCTGCAACACGCCTTCACTGGTCTGGTCGGAAGTGATCTTCGTGAAGGTCTTCCCGTTCGCGTCGGTGACGACTTCGGCGATGACGTTCCCGTTTTCGTCGGTGAAGACGGGCCGGTCATTGGTGCCCTTCACGTAGACATCCACGTCCTGCGTGGGGATGAGGTTCGAGTTGCCGGTATTGATGTTGAACGAGCCGTCCGCGTTGGCGCCGCCGTTCACGAGGGATTCGTGGGCGGAATCGTAGACGCCGACCTTGAGGTTGTCGAACAGCTTTTCACGCTGTCCCGCGTCGAGGGCGTCGAGGTTCGCGGCTTCCTTCGTGCCCGGTTCCGGCAGGATGAAGGAGTAGACGATCTTGGACACGCCGTTCTCGGTGATGACTTCGGCGTGCAGGGTCCCGTAGTCGGTGTGCAGGTCGCCCGCGTAGAACTTGCCGCCCACGACGAACCCGGCGATCAGATGCCCCGCGCCCTCTCCTGTGTCGACCTGCTTGACCTCGAACGAGCCGAGCTCGTGTCCGCCGCTGTTGAAGAAGCCGTCCACGAGCTTACCGTTGACGTGGATGGAGCCGTCCACATCCGTATTGGTGTTGGGCACGACGCCCGCCTCGGTGATTTCGGCCATGATCGCGTTGGGCAGCTTGCTCACGAGGATCGGGGCGTCAGCGCCGCCCGTCACGTTGATGGTGACGTGCTGCTGCGACCACGCGCCCTTTTCGTCGCGCACGAAGATGGTGAATTCATCCGTGTACTTTTCGCCGTAGACCAGGTCTTCGTTCGGCGTGTAGGTATACTTGCCGGTGGACGAGTCGATGGTGAACACGCCGTGCTCGGTTTCGATCCGGGTATGAGCGTTGCCCATGCCCTTGTCGCCGTCAAAGGCCGCCTTCAGGTCATTGATGTCGGCACTGTCCGCGTCGCCGATATGGCCTCCGGCGATGCCGTAGGTCAGCCTGGAACCGAAGTCCACGTCCGTTCCCTTGGCATTGGCCGAGAAGGACTTGTCATCTTCGGTCATGGTGATTGTGGCGTGGGTCGTCGCGTTTCCGTCGGGCGTCGTACCCGTGGAAATAACGAGGCGGTGATCATCGCCGCCGAGCAGTTCCAGTTCAGGCCGGTCATTGGTGCCCTTGATTATGATGTCAAACATGCCGTCGAAAACGCCGCTGTGCGGGTCGGTGACTGAGAAGTTGATGGTCCGGTTGGAGGGGGAGTCCGCGCCGAACATGTTCACGAGGATGCCGCCAGCCGTACCTTCCCCGGCCAGTTCGAAGGAGTACGTCCCGTCGGCGTTGACGGTCAGGGTGCCGAGCGCCACATTCTTGAGAATGGAAGCCGCGTTGCCGCGGGTAAGCTCCTTGCCGAGAAGCGTTTCAAGGGTTTCGAAGACGTCTTGCGGGAAATCGGCGCGGCGAGAGCCGTCGGCATTGAACAACGTGTCTCTGATCTTATTGAAGTCTCCGCCATTGCTCAGCAGGTGAGTCATGGTCCACGTGCCGTCGGCATTGTGGATCGGCGTACCGCAATTGTCCGAGTCCCGCAAGCTGATCTTGAAATGATCCTTTCCGGTTCCGAAACCCTCGCTGATGTCGTCGTCCACGTCCTTGAGGTTCGTTATATTCAGCGTACCGGAGGTGACCCGGTGCTCGCCATCACCGAGGGTGCCGTCCGTATCGGCCGTGGTCGCGGTGTTGCCGTCATGGACACCCGCCTCCTTGACGGTGATGCCCTGCATCGTGGCGGAAGGCCGGTCGTTGGAGCCGTTGATCACGACGGTGACGTCATGCGTGCTCGAAGCCGTTTCACCGTGGGAATCCTTCACGCTGATGGAGAAGTCGAGTTCCACCTTGTCGCCGAGCTGGAGCTGATCGGTGGCGTTGCCGGTGGATTCGGCCTTCGTGAACGTGTACTCGCCGGTCTTGGTGTCCAGATGGAACGTGCCGTAGTCGGTGACGATGGTTCCGTCCGGCTTGACGGAGGTAACCGTGATCTCGGTCTTCGTACCGTCGGCGAGCGTCAGATGGCCGATCACGTCGCCCTTCCCGAACGTGACGGGGTTGTGAGCCTTGTCGGAGAAGTAATACGTCAGCTTGCCCTGATCGCTGGTGTCCACGTCGGTGGCGTTCACCGAACCCTTGCTTACGTCATGGGTGGTGTCGACGGCGGTATTGTCCGCCTTGAAACCGGATTCCGTCACCGTGAGCGTATTCTCGGTCTTGGCGATGACGGGCGCATCGTTGGAGCCGTTGACGGTGATGGTGATGGTCTGTTCGGACCATGCGCCGTGCTCGTCGCGCACGTAGATGGTGAACGTGTCGGTTCCGGTCTGCGGCGTGCCGTCGGCGTTGAGGCCGAGCTTGTCCGCAGCGCCGTTCTTGGCGGTGTCCAGCGTGTAGGTGTACTCGCCGGAGCTCGGATTAATAGTCAGGGAGCCGTACGTGCCCGTGGCCGAATGATGTCCGCCGCCCATGCCGGGGTTGCTACCGTCCGCGTCGAACGCGGTGTCCCGGTTGCCCGCGCTGGTGCTTACGCCGTATTCGAGCGTGGGGTTGGAATCGGGGTCAGCACCCTCGAAGGTACCGGTGACGGTGAGGTCTTCCGCGACTTCATTATGGTCCTTGTCGTAGCCGGGATCACTGACGACCGTGTCGCTCGTCGGAGTCAGGGTCAGAGTAGGCCGGTCGTTGGTGCCCACGATGTTGATTGTGATGTCCACGGAGGCCGTGCCGCCGTGCCCGTCGCTCACGGTGATGGTGAAGATTTCCTTCTCGGTCTGGCCCTGCGCGAGGGACTCCGTTTTCCCTTCATCGATCGTGTAGGTATAGGTTCCGTCCTTGTGCAGGATGATGGAACCGAATTCGGTTTCCAGCGTAATGTTGCCGTTGGCGTCCGTCTTGGGATCGCCGATGAGGGTCGTGCCGGAGCCTTCCTTCGCCCCGATGTCGAGGGTCAGGGTGTCGGTGGTGTCGGTATCCTTGACGTGGACCTGACCGGAAATTTCATTCCGGGAGAGGCTGTTATCCGCGTCGGTCAGCTCGCGGGAATCGTCGGAGGGATCCGGAGTCTTCGCCGTGTCGGTGGTGGAGCCGTGGTCCGTCGAGTTGTCCACGACGCCCGCTTCCTTGACCCAGTGCTCGGCGTCAGCCGTAATGATCGGCGTGTCGTTGGAACCGGTGACCGTGACGGAAATGGGCTTCGCCGTCCACGCGCCGTGCTCGTCGCGCACATAGATGGTGAACTCGTCAGTTCCGGTCTGTGGCGTGCCGTCGGTGTTGAGGCCGAGCTTGTCGGCGTTTTCGTTGGTCTTGTAGGTGTAGGTATTGCTCGCCGGATCGATGGTCAGCGTGCCGTACGTGCCTTCAATCTCGATCTTGCCGTCAGAAGTCTGATGGAGCGGTTCGCCCATGCCGGGCTTGCCGTCGGAACCGGAATCGAAGGCGAGGTTTCGGCCCGCTTCGGACTCCACGTCCTGCTTGCCGAGCGCCACGCCGTAGCGCAGGTTCGCCCCGCGATCGTCGTCGTCGGACTTGAGCGTCCCGGAAACGGTGGTGTCGTTGGCGACGTCGGCCTTTTCGGTGATGTCGAACTTGACTTCGCCGGTCTTATCGTCGGTCACGACCGTGACGTTGTCGCCGTGGGTGGGTTCAACCAGATCGAGCGTGGGCCGATCGTTGGTGCCCTTGATCTTCACGGCCAGCATGTGTTCGGCTGTTCCCCCGTTCCCGTCGTCGACGGTGGTGCGGAAGTTGAAGTTCAGCTCTTCGCCCTGCGCCAGCTTGTCGGCCTCGGACCCGCTGATGTCGAAGGTAAACTTGCCGGTCTGCATGTCGAGGGTGAGCGTGCCGTAGTTGGTCTCAATGATCTGGATATGCGGATTGCTCGGATCAAACGTGGAGGAGATGACCCTGACTTCCACGGTATCGGGAGCGTCGGGGTCACTGCCCTTGATCGCCACGTTCAGGCTGTCGGCGGAGCCGTTGCCTGTGGTCAGCCCGTTGATGCCATAGGTGAGCTTGTCGTGAACGTCCAGGTCACCCGCATTCAGGGACAGATCGCCTTCAATGGAGAGCTTGTGCTCGCCGGCGCCTATCCATGTGCCGCCGACCTTTTCAGTCGTGGAGGTATTGGCGTCGTCCTTAATCCAATCTTCGGGCCTGTCATAGACCCCCTGTTCCTTCAGTTCGATGGAAGTCTGCTTGATCCACGGCGTATCGTTGGTGCCGTGCAGGGTAACGGTGATCTCCTTCGTGGAGGTCGCGCCGTGCTCGTCGGTGACGGTCACTTCGAAGGTTTCGATCTTGGTTTCGTCCTTGCCGAGTCCCTTGATCGCGTCGGGGTTGGCTTCGTAGGTCCACTGTCCGGTGGCGGGATCGAGGGTCAGCGTGCCGTAGTCCGTGGTGAACGTGGCGTTCGTGTCGCCGTCGGTCCCGTGTGCGCCGTCAGTGCCCGTGCCGGAGGTGTCCTTGCCGCCAGCGATATGGAAGGCCTGATCCGTCCCGGCGTCGCGGTCGTTGTCGGTGACCGTGAAGGTGCCGTCGATGGACAGATCGCCGCCCTGCGTGATGTTCCAGTCGCTGCCCGTGATGTCGAGGGTGGGGATGTCGTTGGTGCCGTGGATGGCCACGGTGACGGTCTTCGCCGTCCACGCATTGTGCTCGTCGCGCACGTAGATGGTGAAGGTTTCGTAAATGGTATCGCCTTCGGCGAGCTGATCAAGTGAGGTGTAGGTCTTGCCGTCGAGCTCGAAGCTGACGTTTTCGCCTTCGCCCTTCATGGCGTAGGTGTAGGAGCCATTGGAGTTGATCGTCAGGCTGCCGTACTGGCCGCCCGCAACCACGGAAGAGGCCGCGCCGCCCGTGGCGGTGGAGTCGGCCGTGTTGAATACGGAAGGATCGAACGTCTTGGTGTTCTCGCCCGCAGCCGCGCCGAAATACAGGATATGCCCTGCGTCGACGTCATTGCCGCTGGCGGTTCCGGTGTCGGTGGTATGGCCCGTGAAGGGGGTATTTTCCTTTCCGGGATCGTCGGTGGGGGTGTTGGCGTTGTCACGGCCCACGCCGTCCTCGACCACATGGAGGTTGCCGTCGCCGCCGAGCAGATCGTTGAGATTGTCGTTGGACAGATCAAGCGTGGGGACGTCGTTGGTGCCGTTGATGGTGACGGTAATGGTCTGGGGCACGCTCCGGCCGGTCTGGGCGTCGGTGACGTAGACGGTGAAGGTTTCGGTCACGGTCTGGCCGAGGGCGAGGTTGTTGACGGCATTGCTGTCCGCGCCTGCTTCGCCGGGATTCTTGTTGTTGAGCGTGTACTCGTAGGAGCCGTCCGCGCGGAAGGTCAGGGTGCCGTAGGCGGAGGTGTAGGCATAGACGACGTCCCCGGTGCCGGGGGTTCCGGTTCCGGTCACAGTGGTGGAGGCGCCGCCGTCGGTCAGGCTCGATCCTGCGTGCTCGACGTGGAAGTTGAGCTTGTTGACATCGTGCTCCGTGGAGCCCGCCCCGTTTTCCTTGTCGGCATCGGAGGCGAAGATCTTGCCGGAAAGGGTTCCGGTCTGATGCTGGCCTTCGCCCGTTCCGCCGGGCGTCGTGGGCGTGTTGCCGTCGCCGTTTTCCGAGGGCTGGTAGACGCCCTGTTCCTTGAAGTCGAGATGGAAGTTGCTCTGATCGGTGTCGATCACCGGGATGTCGTTGGTGCCGGTGATGGTAACGGTGATGGTCTGGGTGGAGGTCGCGCCGTGTTCGTCGGTAACGGTCACTTCAAAGGTTTCGACCTTGGTTTCCCCGGCATTGAGCTGCTGGACCTTGTCGCTGGCGTTGTTGAGCGCATAGGTCCACTGCCCGGTGGCGGGATCAAGGGTCAGCTTGCCGTAGTCCGTGGTGAACGTGGCGTCCGTGCTGCCTGTGGCGGAGTGGGAACCGTCGGAAGGGCTGGTGCCGTCGGCGGCGGGCGTGTTGCTGCCTCCCTCAATGTGGAACGTCTGGTTCTGCCCGCTGTCGCTGTCCGGGTCCTGCACGGCGAATGTGCCGCCCACGGAGGCTGTGTCTTCGTGGATGCCCTGCGCGGCGTTGGCGATGGAGAGTTCGGGCCGGTCGTTGGTACCGGTGAGAGTGACGGTGATTTCCTGCGTGGCGAGGCCGCCGCGTCCGTCGCTCACGTAGACGGTGAAGGTTTCGGTACGGGTTTCGCCAAGAGCGAGGCCGTTGGTATCGGGATCAGCGTTGTCGATGGTATAGGTGTAGGTCCCGTCGGGGGCCATTGCCATCACGCCATAGGGGGTGACGATGCTGGTCACCTGCGCCCCGTTCGCGTCGATGAAGCCGAAGGAAAGCGTGTCGCCGTTGGCGTCGGTGCCGGTGGCCCTGCCGGACATGGAGGGGACGCCCTCGTAGAGTTCATTGCCGCCGGGGAACACGCCGGATTCGATGACGCCGAGCGAGCCGCTGACGCTGAGGGTCGGCGCGTAGTTGGGGGTATCGTCGCCGCGCAGGCCGCCCCACGGGTCGCGCTCGGGGAAGAAGGCGCGGTTGCTGCTCAGGTCGAGCCCGTCAAGGCGGTTTACACCGTTGATGAGGGCGTCGTCGGCATATTCGCGGAAGCGTCCGCCGTCCGCGCTGGCGGCGTTTGCCGCCGGACCGGCCGCGGGCATGAGGTCGGGTTCGTTCAGGGCCGTGAAGAATTGCTCGCCCGCGATCGGAGTGCCTTCGATCACGAAGTCGGGCATGGAGTCCTTGGTATAGGCCGTATAGAAATCACGCAGGACAACGGTGCTGCCGTCGTCGAAACGGAAAATAAGGTCATTGCCGGAACGTTCCAGCGTTGCCTGATCAGTAGGGAAGTTGAGGTCTATTCGGCTGTCCCCGGCCGCTTCGAAGACGGCCTGAGTGCCCGCTTCCGGCTTATTGAGAATGATGTCCGCCATATCAGGACTCCTTAACGGTAGGAGGAAAAACAAAAGAGGCCTCTGCACGTAATGTGCAGGGCCTTATCTACGATGGAGCAGTCCTGATGATGTCGGGCTGGGAGAGGTGCGCGAAGGCGCGTTTCTCAAGAATGATGGGCATCCCCAAGGGGGCGGGATGCCGAAAACTTTTCTTGTTTATAAGCAGTCGTGCATCGGCTGTCAATGAGACTTGTTTCTATTTGGCGTCCCGGCGGGTGGGTATCATCGGGACCGTCGCCATTGAATCCATGCAGATCTTTAGGGCTTTTTTACTTCGGAAGAGAGAGTCTCGCCCGAAGCCGCTGCTTTTTGCTGTGTTCCGGGCTCGCCGGGGATGCCCTTTTGCCGGAGGTGTGAGGCTCCGGCAAAAGGTTTGGGCTGATGCGGGATGGCGGGTATGCATCCGTCCGGGTTGGTGCCGGAAACGGACGAATGCCTATCGGAGGTATGGAGGTTCGGCGAACGGTATTCCAAGGTGGGGCTGCCAAGGGGGAGGCCGTTCCGCCGCACGGGCGACAGGCTTTCAAGGGAGACCTTTACCTTATAATAGAAGGTACGGTTCCGAACAGGCTGCCGGGGAAACGGTAGCGATGATGCCGATGGAGTCGAAGTAGCGCCAGCCGGCCTTTTCCATCATGTCGGCATCGCGCTGTGCATAGGGGTTGTCGCACTGGAGCCAGTCCTCCCATGCGGCTTTGTGGCTGCGGAGGGAGAAGGCGTCCCGTACGGCGGCGCGGGTGGACTGTTTCCAGAGTTCGGCCCACCATCCGGCGGAGTGGAAATTGATATCTTCCTTCCAATAAGGCCGGAGCTCGTCGGGGATGTCCCCCGTGAATTCCTGCCGGAGGCCCGGGATGGCGGCGGCGATAAAGCCGCCCGGCTTGACGAGAGGAGCGATGTGGGCGTCGAGGTACTCCGGATCACAGCCGAAAAAATGGTAGGCATCGATACAGATCACGGCGTCGAAGTACCCTTCGGCAAAGGGCAGGGCATGTCCTTCGGCCCGGAGGGGGATAACGGCGTCTTCAAGCCCGAAGTCCCGGAACCGCGCAAAGTTGTCCGAAGGGTTTATCCACAGGTCCGCGGCAAACACCCGCACGCCGAATGTCCGTGCGAGGTATATCGAGCTCAGCCCCATGCCGCACCCCAGGTCGAGCACGCGCATATTGGGAGAAAAGGGGATGTTTGCGGTCAGTTCTTCGGCGAACCTGACGCAATTGGGGCCCATCATGGTGGAGAGAAGGAAGTCGCGGTCGAACAACGGGTTGGATGCTGTTGATGTTGGATGCATGTGGAAATTCCTGTGTAAAAAAGTATCCCTGCCTTATATCGGAAACGGGCGCTTTTGTGGTCCTCCTTCTCGCTTCTCAAACGAAAAAGCGCCGCAAGCGTGGGCCTGTGGCGCTGTCCGTCATGCCTGCCGCATGGAGGCAAGGATTTTATAGATGGTCTTGGCGGAGAGGTAATATTCTTCCGCCAGTTTGTGCACGGGAGCGCCGCCGAGATGTTTCTCGTACAGCTCCCTGTTCCGGGCGAGCCGCTCCCTGCGGGAGTCCGTGGCCTCGCCCCAAGCCCGTTTCCGTTCCGCCTTGCGCGGAATATACAGATACACCCCGTCGGCATATTGCTGGATCGCGTCCAGCAGTTCGCGGGGAAGTATCCGGTCGGCGTTGGTATAGCTCACTACCTTGCCCACTCCTTGCATGAATTTTCATGTGAGGATGAGCAAAGGCCGCCTGCTTCAATCTTCAGCTCGTCGCGCAGCAGCCTTTGCTACGGGCGGGCAAGATCCTCTGCTTTCGTAAATCCGTTTGTCATACAACGTATCCTAAAAAGAGCGCACGGTATGCGCGGTGGGTTTGCCGCCGTCGGTTGCGGCGGATGTTGAAACAAGGAATGCACTTCATGTTTTCCGTATGTCAGGGCACGGCTCCCGCTGCGGACGAACCTGATCCGCGGCGCCTCCGCCTTTTCTGACGGAGCGGGGCACCGGGCAGGGTGAGGATGCCTCCGTTTCCGTCACAATGGACATGGTTCTCTCGGAACGGAAACGCCGGAGGGCTGGCAAGGCGAGACAAACAGCGCTGTGCCGGACTGGGGAGGGATGGGCTGACCGGCGGTCATCTTGAAGGTGCCTTTTGGGTTTGTACCGGGCTACCCGCCACCCGTCAACACGGCTTGGCCGTGGTGGTTGAGGACGCTTCTCTTAGGCGGGAAACCCGATCCTCCGTGCGGGGTGCCGGGAGGCTTTGGGGGTGGCTTTACCGCCTCCAGACGCTTTCGGCGGGCTTTCCCCTGGT
>LHCFR02800__coassemble_703_pt1 | contig 23908 bp, 18 predicted proteins | sample LHCFR02800__metabat2_low_PE_047 | metagenome-assembled genome bin LHCFR02800 | reverse complement strand
GTTTGGGGAGGTGAAAGGGCCCCTTTTCCAAAAGGGGCCCTTCCCCCTCCCCAATCTCCCTCACCTCTCCACTCCTCCACCCCACCTCTCTCATTACTCCTTCAAAAATTCCCGCCAGCGGGCGGAGTGCTGATAATAGCTGATGCCCTCATCAAGCACCTGCTGGAGCGAGGCGTCGGGGGCCTTTACCCTGTCCCGCGGCTTTGCGGCCTCGGCGGAACCGATCTGCTGGCCGTCACGGTAGAAGTGCACCCCGCGAACAGGCCGCATGATCACCATCTCGTTGCCTTTGACATAGGCCAATTTCTGATAATTGCTCAGGAACAAACGAGATACATAGTTCGGATCGAGCGCATTCGTGCCGTAGAACTCGCCCGTATACTTGAAATGAAGCAGGGAGAGCAGCGTCGGCACGGCGTCGATCTGGCTGATCGGCTGATCGTGGCGCTCCGGTTTGATGAACTTCGGCGCATAAATGATAAGCGGAATGTGATGGTTCCCCTGCTTGATCTCCTCGCGCCCGGAACTGCTCGCCCCGTGATCCGCCACAAAAACGAACACGGTATCGTCAAACCACGGATGCTTGCGGGCCTCTTCCATGAATTTGCCGATGGAATAATCCGCGTACATGACCCCGCCGTTGCGCCCGGACTTGGATGGAATCGAAATCCTTCCGTCGGGATAGGTGTATGGGCGGTGATTCGAAGTCGTCAGCACGAAGTTGAAGAACGGCTTGCCCGCCGCATGGGAAGCGTCCGCCTCCTTGATCGCGCGGGCAAAGAGGTTCTCGTCACACACGCCCCAGATATTCGAGAACGTGATCTCTTCCGGCTGCATCACCGTACGGTCCACCACGGTGAACCCGTTCCCGGAGAAATAGGCGTTCATGTTGTCGAAATAGCCGTAGCCGCCGTAAATCCATTTGGTGTCATACCCGCGCTCGCGGAATACGCTCCAGATGCCGCGCAGGTTGTCGTTGCCCTGCAACCGCACGATGGGCATACCCGGCAGCGGCGGACGCGCCAGCGTGAGCGCTTCGATGCCCCGGACGGTGCGGGTGCCCGTCGAATAGACATGGCTGAAATAGAGCGACTCGGAAGCCAGCTTTTCCAATTCCGGAGTCAGCTTTTGCCCATCGTCGCGGAATTCGCTGAAAAATTCCGAGCCCATGCTCTCCATGAGCACAATGACCACATTCGCCCGGATTTCCTTTTCATGCGGCGCCACCTCATAGGCCAGCGACGCGGGATCGCCCACCCGGCGGGCATCCGAGGCCATCAAGGGGGCCAGCGTCGCCACGGTATCCGCATCAGGGCGCGTCAGATAAAAATCGTTGTAGGAAAGTTCGTTGGAAAAAAACGCGTGGAACAGGCTGTACAGCCCATCCTTGGACAGCTCGGTGAGATACCGATCGCCGGTATCTTCGGATATATCCATGAAGTTGACCATATTGAGCGAACACGCGCACAAGACGAGCAGCGCCGCGCCGGCAAAACGCATGAGAAGCCGCGGCACGGTGCGGACCGTGGAAAGCCAACGCCGGGCCAGCAGCGTAATGACTCCCGCCGCCACAGTAATCCCGCCCAAAAACAGGGCCACAGGGTAGGACTGGCTGATATTTCCGATCACTTCATTCGTGTAGACAAGATAATCCACGGCCACGAAATTGAAGCGGGAAGTGAATTCGTCCCAGAACAGCAGTTCCGCGACTTCCTCAAACAAGTGCCCCGCCGTGAACAGAAAGAAAAAGAGGATGGAAAGCCGCCTGTCCCACCGTCCGCCGTGCCACTTCCGAGGCAGGAGCAGCAGGTACGCCAGCACGGGCAGGATTGAAAAAAGGCACGAAACCATCGTCGTTCCCACCCAAACGGGGAACGAAACCAGAAAGCCTTTCAGCGACAGATGCAGGTTGGAGGATTCCCGCAAGGCCAGTATGGAAAGTTCCGTAAGCTCTGCGAAAAAATATATGCCTATGAAAGGGAGCAACCGCCGCACAAGGTAGCGCACGGCATCCAGAAACGCATACATGATGAAGCCTCTCTTGAAGGAAAAAATCCTGTTCGGAGAGCGCGTTGTTACACAGGAACTGTTACGATTCCGTGACAACCGGGGGAGAACATCAGGACAAATATTTATACTTACAAGCTTGTTAAGAGAAAAACCGCGCAGTGCCCATGTGACAAGCAGGATGATCATCCATGCGCCGATCATTGTGAACAGCGTGTGCGAGAGGAAATGCTGTCCCCGCAGCATCTGGTAGAATCCCATACCCCAGCCCGCAATAAGCCCGGCCCCCAGACCGGCCCACCGGTCACGGCGCGACCGGAAGCAAAAGAACAGCATCATGAGCGCAAAACCGCCCGAAGCGTGCCCCGCCGGGAAACACCTGCCGGGGGAACGGCCTTCATTGGCGGGGTTCCGGCATTCCAGCACGCCCTGATGGACGTATTCGCCCCCGAACTCCTCGATCTGCTTGGGGCAATAAACGTTGGTGAACTGTTTTGCACCGCCGAGCAGCATCGGGACAAAGGCCAGACTGAGGAGCAGCAGCAAGCACCCCCTGCGGCATTCCGGCGGCAGATTCCACCGTGCGCCGCCAAGCACCCCGGCGACACAGGCTATCCCGAGAACCACCAGCAGGATTTTAGGGCCATCGTAGAAAAACCACGTCAGCCGAGCGTGCAGCTCGTTGGACACAACCCATTCATGCGTGGCGGAATCAAACCACAAGCGTTGAGCCGCCGTGTCCCAACCGGTATAGGATTCCATCAGCGCCACCAGCACGAGGAGCAGTGCCCCAACGGAAAGCTGGGCGGCGATCATGCGTTTCGTCATGTGCCGAAAACCTCTCCCGATATGCGATACGCTGGATATACGACGGGAGTGTGACGATTTCGTGGCGGGCACCAAAGGAAAAACCGAAAGGATGGGCAGGGCCGGAAAACAGCGCGTACGCCGCCCGGCTATGCCCGCTTTCGGCGGTGGGAAACACTGGCGGGTGGTCGATGGAAGGGAATGTATTGGAGAGAGGGAGACGGGCTGTGTCGGGGGAGAGGGAACCGTTTGACGGGCGCTCTTCTCGAAAAAAGCCCTCTCCCCCGATAGGCAATGCTGTTTCTTGTGTTGTTATCGGAGGACCGTGATCCGCCCTCCGGACCTGACCTCCACAGGGGCCTTGGCGATATAGTCGCGCAGGCATTCGATGTGCGCGCGGCCCGTGTATTGCCATTTTATTTTCTTGAAGGCGGCGAAACCGTCACCGCCCTCCGCCGCATAGTCCACCGTGGCGACGCGGTATACCGCTTCCGGGCGCAGAGGTTCCCAACCGCCCGCCTTTGTGCGGACGGATACGGCGGAAACGCGTTGCCCCACCGGTTTCGCGGGTTCCACCGAATACGTGAGCCCCGCGACCTGAAGAAACCGCCCCGCCCCGTTTTCGTAGCCGGATGCGCCATGTTCAAGCGCCCCGAGCAGTTGTTTTCCGGTCAAATCACCGACAACGAGCGTGTTGTCGAACGGCATGGTCGCCAGCAGGTCACCCATCGTGACCACGCCGGTATGCAGAGGGGAGCGCACAGTGCCGCCCACGGACAAGGCGACGGTCGCGCCGGTATCCCGTGCTCCCCAGAGCAGGGAGTCCATGAGGACGTCGCCGGACGGACATTCCTGCACGCGGCAGAGATGGGCGTCTTCCTCAAGGTCAACCTGCCGCCCGCTCGTGTCCCCGGCAAGCAGGATTTTGCCCACAGGCTGCCCGATGAGCGACCGCAACTGGGCGGCGTAGCTGTCCAGCCGTGCGGAAAGCTTCGCATCAGGCGGAACGGTGACGTTCCGGCCATCCAGAACAATGGGTTCGCCGTTCCAGCGCTGCGCGATGCCCGCGTCGTTGAAGTCTATCGCAATATGCCCAAGCAGCTTGCAGGAGGACGCCGCCGTCACGACCAGCACGGGCTCTCCGGACGGGGAGTGCTTCACAATGGGATACGGCCCGACTGCCTTGGGGTTTGTATTGGAAAGCAGGGAATGCGTATGCCCGCCGACGAACACATCCACGCCGTCCACCCGCCCCGCGAGCTCGCAGTCGACGTTCAGGCCCAGATGGGTCAGCGCGATGACAATGTTCACGCCCTGCGCCCGGAGCGACGCGACCGCTTCGCGCAAGGCCGTTTCCGCCGGACCGAACACGGCCTCCTTGCAGGGGGAGGCCAGAGAGGGCGTTTCCTCGTTGACCAGCCCCACAATGCCGATCTTGCGGCCTTGGCGCTCCACGACAATCCACGGACGCGTGAGCGGCTTGCCCCCGGGTACGGGCGGAAGCGTCAGGTTGGCGGCCAGTACGGGCACATGCGTCCGCTCCACGAAACGCCGGAATTCGCCGCAGCCGTCATCGAACTCGTGATTGCCCGGCGTAAAGGCCGTATAGTCCAGGGCGTCAAGCACCTCCGCCGCCACGTCGCCTTTGAACTGCGTATAGAACAGCGTCCCCTGAAATTCGTCCCCGGCGTCAAGGAGCACCACATTCGGTTCCGCAGCGCGCACCGTATCCACGGCCTGTTTCAGGCGCACGCTGCCCCCTGACCCGCCAGCGCACTGGGCCGCATAGCAGGCCGTCCCTTTTTCAGTGGTCCCGCCGTACATGGAGTGGACATCGTTGGTGTGCAGAACCGTCAACTCAAATGCCTGTGATGGCGCCGCAAAGCACAGCAGAAGCAAAGACAGCAGCGGCAAGCGGATTTTCTTCATCATTTTTCCTTTTTATGGACGGGCCGCACCGGCACGCGGCGCGTTTGACAATCGGCACGGGCAATGGAATCCTTCCGCGGAAGAGGCACGGGCGGGCTTCTCTGGAAGCGCCCGCATGGCGCGGCCCGCATTCCCGGAACATGGGGATGAAAGCCGGGGCCGCCTGATCCGTGCCTACCGATTCCCTTTCCTTTTGCCAAGAGAAAACTATGGATACCATTCGTCTCGTTTCATGGAACGTCAACGGGTTCCGCGCCCTGAGCGGCAAACCCGACTGGGACTGGTTCGCCTCCACCGACGCCGATGTGGTGGCGCTTCAGGAAACCAAGGCCGAGCCGGCGCAGATCGCCGAAGAACACCGCAGCCCCGAGGGCTGGAATGCCGAATGGCTGGCCGCGCAGGTCAAGAAAGGCTATTCGGGCGTCGCGGTCTTCTCGCGCCAAAAGGCCGCCCTCGAGCCGCTCGCCGTGCACCGCGAACTCCCCGATCCCCGTTATCAGGGGGAAGGCCGCCTTTTGCACATCGAATACCCCGCCTTCCATTTTTTCAATGTCTACTTTCCCAACGGGACCAAGGACGACGGGCGGCTGGCCTATAAAATGGGCTATTACGACGCGTTCCTCGCCCATGCCGAAGAGCTGCGCCGCACCAAACCCATCGTGGTCTGCGGCGACTTCAACACGGCCCACCGCCCCATCGACCTCGCCCGGCCCAAGGCCAACGAGGAAAACTCCGGCTTCCTGCCCATCGAACGCGCCTGGGTGGACCGCTTCATCGCCGCCGGATACGTGGACACCTTCCGCCACATCCACGGCGACGAGCCGCACCAGTACTCGTGGTGGTCCTACAAGCAGCGCGCCCGCGTCAACAACGTCGGGTGGCGCATCGACTACTTCTTCGTTTCGGAGGAGTTGGCCCCGGCCATCCGGGACGCATGGATAGAAAACAATGTCTATGGTTCGGATCACTGCCCCGTGGGGCTGGAATTGGCCATAGCATAGCGCGCAGATGGCGGACCTTCCGCATCCATACGCGGAGAGCAAAAACTTGCGCATGATAAAAAACGGAATGCGGAGCCGCCGCGCCACCGGATAGACAACGGGGCGGCGGCTCCGTTCCTCTTCAGAAAGAAGGCCGGAAGGCATGGCGGGGAAAGGAAGGGGATGGAAACGAAAAAACCCTGCCGAAGCAGGGTCTTTCAAGACAAGTGAGTGGGGCGAATGATGGGACTTGAACCCACGGCCCTCTGGGCCACAACCAGATGCTCTGCCAACTGAGCTACATCCGCCACATGCAACTGTGGTCTTTATATCAGAGCCATATTAACGTCAAGCCTTTCCGCAATATTTTTCCGATTTCCGCATCCCGAGGCCACCCGGGGAAGCCCGAAGATGCTCCTTGACCAGCCAAGGAACCCGATAGTATCTTGTATCCTTTCCTCAGCTTCCGCAAACGGATCGCGCCAGCGTTCCGCCCTCGCGCGGGGCATTCTCCATCCAACCGGCAACGCCCGGCTTTTCCGGGCCCACATACAGGGACAGTTCATGGACAAACTGATCATCGAAGGCGGCGTTCCGCTGACCGGCGTCGTGCATGTGAGCGGCTCCAAAAACGCGGCTCTCCCCATCCTCATGGGCAGCATCCTGCTCGACGAACCCGTGACCTACACCAATGTCCCGGATCTGCGGGATATCCGTACCACCTTCAAGCTCCTTGAACTGCTCGGCTGCCCGAACGCCTTTGAAAACGGGCAGGTCACCGTGACCCCCGGCGCGCTCAGCCCGGAAGCCCCCTATGAACTGGTCAAAACCATGCGCGCCTCGGTGCTCGTGCTCGGCCCGCTGCTGGCCCGGCTCGGCGAAGCCCGCGTAGCCATGCCCGGCGGCTGCGCCATCGGGGCCCGCCCTGTGGATCTGCACCTGTCAGCCCTCGAAAAGATGGGGGCGCGGTTCGATCTTGAGGACGGGTATATTCTCGGCCGCTGCCGCAAGCTCAACGGCGCGCACATCCATTTCGACTTTCCCACCGTCGGCGGTACGGAAAACCTGCTCATGGCAGCCGCACTGGCCGATGGAGAAACCATCCTTGAGAACGCCGCCCGCGAGCCCGAAGTCGTCGATCTTGCCCGCTTCCTCATCGCCTGCGGCGCGCGCATCGAAGGCCACGGCACCAGCGTCATCCGCATTCAGGGCGTCCCGCGCCTCGGAGGCTGCACCTACCGTATCATGCCCGACCGCATCGAGGCGGGAACCCTCCTCGCCGCCGCCGGGATCACCGACGGCGAGTTGCTGCTCACGGACTGCCCCTTTGAGGAGCTTGACGCCGTGATCGCCAAAATGCGCCAGATGGGCATGGAAATCGAACCCACCGCCGACGGGGTGCTGGCCCGCCGCTCCTGCGCCCTGCGCGGGGTGGACGTGACCACGCAGCCCTTCCCCGGCTTCCCGACGGACATGCAGGCGCAGATCATGTCCCTCATGTGCCTTTCCGAAGGTTCCGGGGTCATCAGCGAAACCATTTTTGAAAACCGGTTCATGCACGTGCAGGAGCTCGTCCGCATGGGCGCGGATATCCGCCTTTCCGGGCATACAGCCATCATACGCGGCGTCCAGCGCCTTGCCGGGGCTCCGGTCATGGCCTCGGATCTCCGCGCCAGCGCCTCTCTCGTGCTCGCCGGGCTCGCCGCCAAGGGGACCACGACCGTCCAGCGCATCTACCACCTTGATCGCGGCTATGAGCACATCGAAAACAAGCTCAACGCCGTGGGAGCCCGCATCCGCAGGGAAGCGGAATAGCGAAAGAAAAATCGGGAAGGTTGCGCAACAGGGGCTCCTCCGCCCGTATGGCAGGGCCGTACAGCCCCCCGCGCAATGCCGGTTCTCATTTTCGGCACGGGCTCTTTCCGTCAGAGTTCACCAGGAACATTCCCCGAGCAGACCCCGACCACAGGAGAAAAACGATGGATACCACAAAGATTCTGGCTGACCTCAAGAAGCGTCCCGGCTTTACCGAAAACGTGGGCATGGTGCTGGTGCACAACGGCGTCGTGCGCGGGTGGGCCCGGGCCGACCATGCGCCCGTGAAATCCATGAAAGTCTCGCATGACCGCGCCAAGATGGACGCCATCTGCCGCGAGATGGAACAGCAGCCCGGCATCTTCTGCATCCATGCCGAAGCCGTGGAAGGCGAACTGAAGCCCGGCGACGACGTGCTGTTCCTCGTCGTGGCCGGGGACATCCGCGAACACGTCAAGGCGACGTTCTCGGAACTCCTCGACCGCATCAAGGCCGAAGCCGTCATCAAACAGGAATTCACCGAATAGGTTTGTCCAGGAAAGCCCCTGCCCGGCTTTGCCGCGCTGAAGCCAAGGCCGGAGCAGGCGCTTTCCCGTGCAGCGCGACGGCAACAAGCCGTAATCCCCACGGGCTTTGACGCGATATATGGCGGCAAGGCCCAAAAAAATGTCCGCAAGGGACTTTTTCCATGAGCAAGAAAAAAGATACGCCGCGTCCGCTTCCCGATACGCTCGGCCTTCCCCCCACAGGGGCCGACTCCCATGCCCACCTCGACTCCGAGGGGATCATCGAACGGCTCCCCGAGGTTATGGGACGGGCCCGGAGCACGGGCCTTGCCTCCATCGGGCAAGTGTTCCTCGGCCCCGCCGCATACCACGCCAACAAGGGCACGTTCGCCGGCTATCCCGGCGTTTTCTTCCTGATGGGCATCCATCCCTGCGACGGACAGGAGTGTACCGGAGCCACCCTCAAGGCCATGCGCGAAGCCTTTGCCGAAGATCCCAGGCTGCGGGCCGTCGGTGAAATCGGCCTCGATTTTTACTGGAAGGACTGCCCGCCCTTCATCCAGGAGGAAGCCTTCCGCGTCCAGCTCGCCCTCGCCAAGGAAACGGATCGCCCTGTGGTCATCCATTCGCGCGACGCGGCAAAGGACACCCTGCGGATTCTGGAAGCCGAAGGTTTCTCAGGACGCCCCGTGCTGTGGCACTGCTTCAGCGGCGACGCCGTGGATTTTCTTGATCGTTTCCTTGCCAACGGCTGGCACATTTCCATCCCCGGCCCCGTGACTTATCCCGCCAACCACGACCTGCGCGAAGCCGTGAAACGCATCCCGCCGGACCGCTTGATGGTCGAAACCGACTGCCCCTATCTTTCGCCCGTGCCGTGGCGGGGCAAGCCCAATGAACCGGCACTCGTCGCCTTCACCGCCGAAACCGTGGCCCTTGAGCGCGGCATGGACCCCGCCGAACTCTGGACGCTCTGCGGCGACAACACCCGGCGCTTCTTCAACGCACCCGCCAAAGGGCTATAACCTGCCACTCCCCTTAACAATCTCCAATAACCTCTTATACTATCACCATTGCCGCGAAGCGTCTTGGCCCGAAACGATTCAGGACCACACCGGAGCCTTGCTCTCCATTCCTTCCCGTTTCCCTTCCATCCTCAACAGTCCGCCGCGCCACCCGAACCCCGAACAGGGATTCGATAAACGCGAAAGTCTTTGAGGGATGAGAGGAGGGGGCGCGGGGATGGGAGAAGGGAACTTTCTTCAGAAAGTTCCCTTCTCCCATCCCCCGCATCATCAACCCTCCCGCACGAAACAAGGAACCATAGACGCTTCGCCGCAAATGCGATAGGTTGCAATCTACCTTGTATGCAGGCAACGCCACGGATGGGAAAGCGGCGTTCCGCGGCAGGGCATTCCCGAATTGCCGGACGGCTCGCCGCCCGTGCAGCGGATTCGACAAACCGTCCCCTCCGGCGGCCCGAGGCCGCCTCTCTGAATCTATGCAAACACCCGCATCGTCAACGGCCTTTGTGGAAACCCTGTCCTTTGATGACCCGACACTGGCCAATGCCCTGTTCGGACCGCACAACGCCCACCTCAACGTCATCGCCGAACGCACGGGAGCGGATCTCTCCACCCGGGGAACCACGCTGGCCGTGACGTCCGATGATCCCGCGCTGCGCGAACGCATCCTGAATCTGTTCACCCAGTTTTACGGCCTGCTGCGCAGCGGGCACGCGCTCCAGAGTTCCGATCTGGAGCAGGGACTCCAGCTCCTTGAGAGCGATCCGGGTTCGGATCTGCGCCGCTCGTTCCGTGACGAGGCCGTGCTCTCCCTGCCCAAGAAGACCGTCACCGCCCGCAACGCCGCCCAGCGCGCCTATCTGGAAACGCTGCGCAGCAACGAAATGGTCTTTTCCGTGGGACCGGCCGGAACCGGCAAGACCTACCTTGCCGTGGCGATGGCCGTGCATATGCTCAACGCGCGGCGGGTGCGCCGCATCATCCTGACCCGCCCCGCCGTCGAGGCGGGCGAGAAGCTCGGCTTCCTGCCCGGCGATCTCGCCGAAAAGGTCAACCCGTATCTGCGCCCTCTTCACGATGCCCTGCTTGATATGCTCGGGCCCCAGAAGATGGCCTCGCTTCAGGAAACGGGCATTATCGAAGTCGCGCCGCTGGCCTTCATGCGCGGCAGGACACTGAACGACGCGTTCATCATCCTTGATGAGGCGCAGAACACCACGCGCGAACAGATGAAGATGTTCCTGACCCGCCTCGGCTTCGGCTCACGGGCGGCGATCACCGGCGACATCACCCAGATAGACTTGCCCGCGCAGGGCGAGGACAGCGCGTCGCGTTCCGGTCTGGTACATGCCCTGCATGTCCTCAAAGGCGTCAAAGGCGTTGCTTTCCGGCATTTCACTTCCGCCGACGTGGTACGCCACCCTCTGGTCGGACGAATAGTACAGGCCTATGATGACTACGAGAAACTCCCCTCTTCGCATCAATGAGCTTTCCCGGATAACGCGGACGCTGTTCCGGCAGCACCATCACGGCGTGGGCCTCTTCGTCCTGATCGCCACCCTGTTCGTGCTCTCGTTTCTGGCGGGCCTTCAGCCGCCCATGCAGTTCCGGGTGTTCATGGCCGGGGAAGTGGCCGACAGCGATGTCGTCGCGCACCGCAGCCTGACGGTGGAGGACACCGAGGCGGCCAAGATCAAGCGCAATCAGGTCGCCATGCTCCAGCCCACGGTGTTCGACCTCAGCGTGACCGAAATCGCCGCGTTGCGGCAGAAGATCTTCGGTATGCTCAAGCTGATCAACGGGCAGGAAACCTCTCCCGAGGCGCAGGACGCCTTGCGCGCTTCGCTCGCGGAAAAGCTCGCAACGCCGGTCAGCTCGGATTTGCTCGCCCAGTGGATGAGCCCCGAAGTGCAGGAGTATGTCCTCTCCACGGGCTTGCCGTGGTTTGAAGATCGCTTGCGCGAGGGCGTGGTGGGCGACGTGCGCCTTGCCCTGCCCTCCAAGAACGGGATCATCGTCCGCGACGTGGACACAAAGGCGGAAACCCTGCGCCCCGACGTATCGGATATCCGTGACGTGCCCGCCGTGCTCGCGGCCTTCACGCAGAAGCTGCGCTCCGCCGAAAAGCTCACCCCGCAGGGCCGCCGCGCCGTGCTGGTCCTGTTCTCGCCGCTGATCATGCCCACGCTCACCCTGAACCGCGAGGCCACGCAGGCCCTCGGCAATGCCGTGGCCCAGACCGTGGAGCCCGTCTACTACCATATCCAGAAGGGTGAAGTCGTCGTCTATCAGGGCGAGCGCGTCACCCGCGAGAAGCAGCTCAAGCTCCAGAGCCTCTACCAGAAGCAGGAGGGGCTGATCCATTCGCGTACCGTGGCGGGAACATTCGTCTTTTCGCTCATCCTGACGCTCGGCCTGTTCATGGCCCCGAGCGGCAAACCGGGCACCCCCCTGCGGAAAAAGGACTTTTTGTTCATCTCGCTGCTGCTGTTCGTCTTCGGCATCGCGGCGAAAGGCACCTACATGCTCGTGGGCAAGGTCGTCCAGCCGCAGGACATCGCCCTCGTCATCCACTTCTTCCCCGTGGCGGGCGCCGCGGGGCTGTGCGCGCTCATCTTCGCGGCCCGGCGCTATTGCGTGGTGGGCCTGCTGATATCCCTGTTCGCCTGCGTCATGCTCAAGGCCGACCTTCCGCTGTTTTTGTTCTTCTTCCTTTCCGCCATGCTGAATACATGGCTCGTCATCCGGGCGCAGAGCAGGCAGGACGTGGTCATCGGCATCATCCCGCTGGCGCTCGGGCAGATCATCATCGCCCTCGGCAGCGGCTGGCTGGAGGGTTTCCGGGGCGGCAACACGTTCCTGTGGCTCTTCGGCATCGTTTCCCTCAACGCCTTCATTTCCATAGCTATCCTGTTCGCCATCAGCCCGATCATCGAAATGGCCTTCCGGTACACCACCCGGTTCCGGCTCATGGAGCTGATGAACCTCGAACAACCGCTCCTCCAGGATCTCATGGTGGCCATTCCGGGGACCTACCACCACTCGCTGGTCGTCTCCAACATGGTGGAGGCCGGAGCCAAGGCCGTGGGCGCGAACAGCCTGCTGTGCAAGGTCGCGGCCCTGTACCACGACATCGGCAAGCTGGCCTATCCCGACTATTACATCGAAAACCAGTTCAACGGCCCCAACCGGCACGACAAGCTGGCTCCGGCCATGAGCGCCCTCATCCTGCTTTCGCATGTCAAAAAAGGCACGGAACTCGCCGCGCAGCACCATTTGGGCGACGAAATCGAGGACATCATCCGCCAGCACCACGGCACGGGTCTGATCAAGTTTTTCTATGCCAAAGCCAAGGAGTCGGGCGAAAATCCCCGCATCGAGGACTACTGCTATCCCGGCCCGCGCCCGCAGACCCGCGAGGCGGCCATCGTCATGCTCGCGGACGCGGTGGAAGCCTCCAGCCGCACGCTCACCGATCCCACGCCCGCACGCATCAAGACGCACATCGACACGATCATGAAGGGGATCTTCTCCGAGGGCCAGCTTGACGAGTCCGAACTGACATTCAAAGACCTTCATAAACTGTCGGAAAGTTTTGCCCGCATCCTGACGGGGCTTTTCCATCAGCGAATCGCCTACCCTGATCTGAATAAAGACAAAAAAACGGCCAGCGACAAACCAGAACAGGCCAAAGTGCAGGCCAAGCCTGAAGAAAAAACGGAACAGCGCCCCGACGTGAAACGCACGGTCGCCTACGCGGCCTCCAGCGTGATGCCGGGCTCCTCCGGTGCGGCGGCCCCGAACGGGCCGGAGCAACAGGGCGCGGCTCCGGCGGCACCCCACACACCCGTACCCCCTTCAACGAATCCGGGCCCGCCCATTGACCTTGTCTACCCCGTCGTTCCCGGCCCGCCGAAACCCGTCAACAAAGGGCCGCTGTCCATGAAGCCCGTGGGGAAACGCCCATGAGCCCGCTCGAAGGTTTTCCGCAGGAGCAAACCGACGCGCCCTCCGATTCCGGCGCTCTCCGGCTCAGCCTTTCCGGCGGCGGACTGTGCTGGCGGCTCCCGTTCTGCAGGGCGGAACTGCACCGGGCGCTCTCGGCCATGCTCCACGCAGCCGGTTCCGGGCCCGCCGAATTGGATCTCGTCCTTGTCCGCGATGCGGGCATGGCGGACTACAACCTGCGGTACATGGGTTGCCACGGCCCCACCAATGTCTTATCTTTTCCGATAGACGAGCAGATCGCCGGGCCGGAGGACGAAGACGTCCCCGTCCAGCTCGGGAGCCTCGTCTTTTCCGTCGACACCCTGCACCGGGAAACGCTCCTGTACGGGCAAGATCCGGAGGAGCATTGCCTCAGGCTTCTGGCCCACGGGCTCGGGCATCTGGCCGGTTACGACCACGGCCCTGAAATGGATGAATTGTGTTCCGAAATGCTGTCTGCGGCAGAGGCTTGGCTGACTGCCCAATGAAGAGCAAAAGGGGAACAACTACTTGCCATTTCCATAGCGCTGTGATAGATGCCCTCCAATATGGAAGCGCCTCAGATGTGCCCCCACACATCCGGTGGCTTTCTGCGGGCTCTGCATTGGGGTCCGTCGAGTGGTGAGTGATTCCATCAGATTTTTCGATTTCATTCTGTATGGAAAAGCGTGACAGGGTTTCCTAGTCACATAAACTGTCCAAGGAGGACGCACACATGGCTGAAGTCACCTACAAGGGTAAAACCTTCGAAGTTGATGAAGACGGCTTCCTGCTCAAGTTCGATGAGTGGTGCCCGGAATGGTTGGAGTACGTGAAGGAATCCGAAGGGATTACCGATCTGAACGAAGACCATCAGAAGATTCTCGACTTCCTTCAGGACTACTACCGCAAGAACGGGATCGCTCCTATGGTGCGCATCCTGTCCAAGAACACCGGCTACAAGCTGAAAGAAGTGTACGAACTCTTCCCCTCCGGCCCCGGTAAGGGAGCCTGCAAGATGGCTGGTCTGCCCAAGCCCACCGGCTGCGTGTGATCCCATCTTAGGGAAGATGACGCGCCGTAACGCCTTTTGGTAAGCGGCTGCGTACGCATTGTTCCCATACAGGGCGAGAGGTTTCCTCTCGCCCTGTTTTTTTGTTGTTATCTCTCATTGAAAAGACCCGGTTTCGGGAAAAAAATACAAGTAAGGCTCTTTACCTTTGTACGGCCCACAGGTAGAGTCTCATTCAAGTGAATATGGCAATGCCGAAAGAACGGTTTCGCCGGCCGGATAACGCTAGAGGATGCCCGGCCGGGTCGACATTGCAGCACCTCCTGAGCAAGGGAAAGGCCCAAAGGGGCCTTGCAGCACATATTCGCTGTCAATTTTGCAGGACGCTTTGCCCTTGCCGTTCCGGACGGGGTGAAAACGCCTAACTCAAAGAAACGGAGGCTCACATGAAATTTTCCCGTTCTATTGTCCTCGCCGTCGCCCTGATCTTCGCTTGGGCCACGGCCGGTTTTGCGGCCCACTCGGCCGAAATCTGCCAGAAGCGCATTGAAAGCTTCAACTATCTGGTGGACTACTCCGGCTCCATGATGATGAACTTCCCCTCCGTCGGCAAGACCAAGATGGCCGTTGCCAAGGAAGTCATCAAGCGCGTCAACGACATGGTGCCCGAACTCGGCTATCAGGGCGGCCTGTACACCTTCGCTCCTTATGGCGCGGTCGTGAACCAGGGCCCGTGGGTTCGCTCCACCCTCGCCGCCGGCGTCGACAGCCTGAAGGACAATCTGGAAACCTTCGCCCGCTTCACGCCCATGGGCGACGGCATCCAGGCCCACAACGGCATCATCAGCCAGATGACCCCGCGCGCGGCCGTCATCCTCGTGAGCGACGGTGAAAGCAACCGCGGCATCAGCCCCATCGACGAAGTCAAGGCCATCTACGCCGCCAATCCGAACGTCTGCTTCCATGTGATCTCCGTCGCCTCCTCTCCTGAAGGCCAGGCCACTCTGGACGCCATCGCGGCCCTCAACGCCTGCTCCGTGTCCGTCAAGGCCATCGACCTCCTCAAGAGCGACGCCGCCGTCGACAAGTTCGTTGGCGATGTGTTCTGCCAGGAACGCGTGGCCGTCGTTGAAGACGTCGTCGTCCTCCGTGGCGTCAACTTCGCCTTCGACAAGTACGACCTGACCCCCGAAGCTCAGGGCATCCTTAATGAAGCCGCCCGAATCATTATGGAACACCCGAACATGAAGGTGCAGCTCCTCGGCTGGACCGACAGCATCGGCACCGACGCTTACAACCTGAAGCTCTCCCAGCGCCGCGCTGACGCCGTGAAGAACTATCTGGTTGCCCAGGGCGTGCCCGCCAGCCGTATGATTGCCATTGGCAAGGGCAAGTCTTTCCGCTATGACAACAATACGGAAGAAGGCCGGTACATGAACCGCCGTACTGAACTGGTCTTCATGGACTAGTACGCAAGCAACAATCAACAAAGGCCCGGCGGACTCTCGTCGGGCCTTTTGTGCTCAAGAGGACCTTTCCCCAATGCAGTTAATCAAGAAATCCGCACTGTTCGCTCTGGTTCTTTCGTCCGCCCTGATCTGCGGCCAGCAGGTTCAGGCCGCTAAACCCAGCGCCGCTCCCGCTCAGGAAACCACCCTTGAGGTGAAGGCCAAACTCGACGCTTTCGCCAAGAGCTACGTGGCCCGCGCCAACGACACCCTGAAGAACAACCGCCAGAACATGTCGGTGACCAAGCAGGGCAAGGGCTATGTGGCCCGTTACACGGAAGTGGACGCCTCCACCATGACCACGGAAATCTACCCCGGCAAGGGCCCCGGCTGCGAATACGTGGGCCACATCGTATATCTTGAAAAAGTATACGAATGCACCGGCAAGACCATCTCCGAGGCCAAGACCGGCACCTTCACGACCCCGAAAGCCCGCCGTATCCGCGAACTGACCCGTTACGACGGCAAAAAGTGGATCTACTAGCCGAATGAACACGGGGCGCTGCCCCGACCCTTGGCAGGGCTCCGCCCTGCACCCGCCGGGGGGAACCATTCCCCCCGGCCCCTCAAAAAAGAGTACGGAAAGGCCGGACGGTGTTGCCGTCCGGCCTTTCCGTACTCTTCAGCGGCGCAACGGTTTACGCCACATCAGATACTCTTCTCAAGCCGCCTGTCCATCCAGCGCCCTTTCAGCCTTTCCATACAACGGAACTCCTGACGCGTAACCTCCCCGCCACTCAAAAGCCTTAGGAAGAGAGGGGGAGGTGCAGAAGGGCAAGAGGAAGCCCTTTCCTCTCCCCTCCTGCCGTCTTCATAGATTAGCTCAAAAGAAGCTGAGGACCGTCTCTGAGAGGCAAAACGTGCCCAACAAGCCATCCGGGCTCACCGAGAGCGGCAAGGCGCTCCAGAGCCTCTTCTACGCGCTCCTGAGGCACAGCCAGCACCAGCCCCCCGGAAGTTTGCGCGTCGAATACGAGGGTGGCCCTCAGGCTGTCCACATCGGGGCTCACGAACGTACGGCAGGAACAATGCCTGCGGTTGGCATAACTGCCCGCAGGAATCAGGCCGTCAGAGGCGAACGCCTCCACGTTGTCGATAAAAGGCAACGAGGCGGTGTCTATCTCGACGACGACCCGGGAACCCCGCGCCATCTCCAGCAAGTGCCCGCCGAGCCCAAATCCCGTGATATCCGTTGCGGCCTTGAGGTTCATGGCCCGCAGCACTTCGGCGGCGTTCGCGTTCAAATGGGTGGCCCAACGGTAGAGATCTGCTTCGGCCTTGCCGCTGCCGTCCCACTGTGCCTTGATTGCGGTCGCCAGCACGCCCGTGCCGAGCGGCTTGGTCAGCACAAGCGCGTCTCCGGAACGCAGCCCGGCGTTACTGGCCACGGAGTCAGGATCCACATAGCCGGTCACGGACAAACCGTATTTGATTTCCGCGTCTTCCAGCGTATGCCCGCCGGCAAGCACGGCTCCGGCCTCGACGATTTTTTCAAGGCCGCCCGCCAGAATCTCGGCAAAGACCTCCAACGGCACATCCTGTGCCGGGAACGCCGCGATATTCATCGCCGACCACGGAACCCCACCGACGGCGTACACGTCCGAAAGCGCGTTCGCCGCCGCAACCTGACCGAACAGCCGGGGATTGTTGCCGAGAGGACTCAGCACATCCACCGTCTGCACCAGCGCCATTCCCGCAGGCGGCGTGCGGAGGATCACGGCATCCTCGTTGTGCTCAAAACCGTGCAACACGCGCCCCTCCGGGTCCGGCACACCCGGCAGGGACGCCAATACCTGCTCCAGCAACTCTGGAGCCGTCTTCGCCGCTCAGCCGGCGGCCTTGGCTTTGTCCATCAGTCTGAACGACATGACATGCTCCTTGAATGAAGGTTGATGACGGAAGAGCCCACCTCCACCATTCGAGGGAAGGGCTGAAGCTAGAACGCTTCCCTGTCCAGCACGCGGCAGCCGATAGCCTCGGCCAGATGGGGAACGCCGATGGATTCCGATCCGGCGAGATCCGCAATCGTCCGGCTTATCCGCAAGATCCGCGTATAGGCGCGGGCGGAAAGCGCCAGCCTCTGCACGGCTTCCCGCAGAAAAGCCCTTTCCGGCGCTCCCATGCGGCAGTGCTTCTCAAGGAGGCTGCCGGACAGATCGGCATTCGTCCGGCAATAGGGAACCTCCGCATAACGCGCTTGCTGTACGGCCCGCGCAGCAAGCACTCGTTCGCGCATCCGGGCCGACGTCACAGGCGAGGCCCCGGCCTGCAGCTCCTCGTAAGGGACGGCGGGCACATTGATATGCAGGTCGATGCGGTCCAGAAGCGGCCCGGACAGCCGCGCCCGATAGCGGCGGATCAGCCCCGGCGAACAGACGCACGTATGCCGGGGATCGGTGGCATAGCCGCAAGGGCACGGATTCATGGCCGCCACCAGCATACAGTCCGCCGGAAAGGTTACCGAATGCGCCGATCGGGATACCGTCACCGTACCGCCCTCAAGCGGCTGGCGCAGGACGTCGAGCGTATTCTTGCCGTATTCCGGCAGCTCGTCGAGAAACAGCACGCCCCGGTGGGCCAGAGAAACTTCACCGGGCCGGGGATACGCCCCGCCGCCGACCAGCGCCACATCGGACACCGTATGATGCGGCTCGCGGAAAGGCCGCTCCGAAACCAGCCCCTTGCCGCCGAGCATCCCCGCCACGCTGTAAATTTTGGTCACTTCCAGCGCCTCGTCCGGCTCGAGGGGCGGGAGTATGGACGGAATGCGCTTGGCAAGCATAGTCTTGCCGCTTCCGGGCGGGCCGATGAGCAACAGGTTGTGCGCGCCAGCCGCCGCGATCTCGATAGCCCGCTTGGCGTGCTCCTGCCCCTTGACGTCGGCGAAGTCCAAAATGCCCCGCGCGGGGTCGTCATCGGATACGGGCGGCTCGGCGGGCATCAGCTCGCATTCACCCATGAGGAACCGTACGGCTTCGTCCAGCGTCGCCGGACCATAGGCGGGAAGCCCCTTGACCAAGGCCGCTTCAGAGGCATTTTCCGGGGCGGTGACGATGCCCTTCGCGCCTTCGTTCCGGGCCAGCATCCCAAGCGGCAGAACGCCGGGCACTGGCTTGATCGCGCCGCTCAGGGAAAGCTCCCCGGCGAGGAACCAGCCCTCCAGCCGCTCCGCGGGCAGGACGCCCGCCGCCCCCAGCAAAGCCACGGCCAGCGGCAAGTCATAGGCGCTTCCGGCCTTCCGGCGGTCCGCCGGAGCCAGATTGACGGTGATGCGCGCCGCGGGCAGCGTGAACCCGCATGAACGCATGGCCGCGAACACCCGTTCCTTGGCTTCGCGTACAGCGCCTTCCGCAAGCCCGACCATCACAAAGGCGGGCATCCCCTTCCGCAGGAAATCCACTTCCAAATCCACCCGGAAGGCGTCCACGCCCTGCAACGCCCCACATGCCAACCTGACGATCATACTCTGTCCTTTACGCAATGCCTCCGGCGGCTGCACCCGCAGCTTGCCCCGGAACCTGTCTTGCTCAACGCCAGGGCAAACGGCGACGCCTTCCCCGTACATAACATCCGCCCCAAAACTATCATACAACAGCCAAGCAAGACAAATAGCCGCCTGCACGCCAGCTGGCCCTCCCTTTTCCTCTCCACCGCAGGCCTCTTTTGCTCCCGATCCCATCCCCAACGTCCCCATAAAAAAACGCCCGAACGACATCGTCCGGACGCGGCCCGCCGGGAAAACCGGCAACAGGGATTCAATAAACACGGAAGCCTTTAGGGAGGGAGCCTGACAGATTTAGGGAGAGGCAGGAAAACCTTTCTCCAGAAAAGCCCTCCTGCCTCTCCCCAATTCCATACAGCAATCTACTTCCGCTTCTCTTCCTCAAGGATCTCTTCGGCGCGCAAAAGCGCCTCGTCGAGCGACGGGTAGATGTTCTCTTCGCCAACGGCGCGGAGAATGCCGACCCGCTGGAGCGTCCTGCGGGCGGGTTCCTGCACGGCGGCAAAGAGGACGCGGCAGCCTTCCTGACGGCGCTCAAGGAATGCCTCCAGCGCGTGGATACCGGTCATATCGATGGCGGGCGTATTGTGCAGGTACATGATGAACACCTTGGGAGGCGTCTCCATCGCGTCCAGCGTGGACTGGAACCGGTCGGCCACCCCGAAGAACAACGGCCCGTTGATGGCGAAAATCTCCACGCCGTCAGGCACGGTTTCCTCATCGGGCAGGGGAATGTCGTGCGCGGCGGCCTCTTCCTCTTCGCCGGAAACGCAAGTGTGGATGCCCGTCAGTTCGCTCATGCGGCGCATGAACAGCAGGGAAGCCAGCATGACCCCGGTATATACGGCTACGGTCAGATCGAAGATCACCGTCAGCGCGAAGGTCAGGATCATCACCGACCAGTCGGACTTCGGCCCTTGGAAAATATGCCGCACCGTCCGCAGATCGCTCATGTCATAGGCGACCATGACCAGCACGGCGGCGAGGGCCGCCAGCGGGATGTATTCGGTCAACGGCAGAAGCCACATGACCACCACGACGAGGAACAGGGAGTGCACGATGGCGGAGACGGACGAATGCGCACCGGCGCGCACGTTGGTCGCCGTGCGGGCAATGGCGCCCGTGGCGGCGAAACCGCCGAAGAACACCGAGGCCACGTTGCCGATACCCTGCGAAATCAGCTCCATATTCGAATTGTGCCTGTCGCCCGTCATGCTGTCCGCCACCACACAGGCCAGCAGCGATTCGATGCCCGCCAGCAGGGCGATGGTCAGCGCGTCGGGGAACAGCTCGCGGATACGCTCGAAAGTGATCCCGTACGGCAAAGTGAAATCGGGGAAGCCAGTGGGCAGCGTGCCGAACCGGGAACCGATGGTATCGGTAGGCAGGGAGAACAGCCACACCAGCAGCGTGGACAGGAACACGGCCACCACGGGCGCGGGAACTTTGGGGATCTTATGCCTGACGATCAGGATGACCAGCAACGTGAAAACCGCCACCCCGAACGTCGCGGGGCTGAAATCCATGGCGTTTTGGGCATAGGCCCCCCACTTGTCAAAAAACTCCGGCGGGGTATCGACAAGCGGCAGCCCGAAGAAATCCTTCATCTGCGAGGAGAAGATCAGCAGCGCAATCCCGGTGGTAAAGCCCGTGGTCACCGGGTAGGGGATATATTTAACCAGCGCCCCCAGCCGCAGGAACCCGAAGATGACGAGCAGGATGCCCGCCATCAGCGTCGTCAGGACAAGCCCCTCGTAGCCGTGCCGGGACACGATGCTGTAAATGATAACGACGAACGCGCCCGTCGGCCCGCTGACCGGGAACCGGCTCCCGCTGAAAAACGCCATGAAAAAACCGGCGATGATGGACGTATACAGCCCCCGTTCCGGCGTCAGGCCGGAAGCGATGGCGAACGCAAGCGCGAGCGGAAGCGCCACCACGCCCACGGTGATCCCCGCCGAAACGTCCTTGGACAGCATCCCAAGGCTGTACCCGCTGCGGATTGTCTTAAAAAGGCTCGGAACAAGCGGCGATTTGTGCTGCGCCGGCTGTATGCTGGACATGAAACCCTCTCCTCCCAACAAAACGAGACATGAAAAAAGGAAATGAAGCGGCCTTACATTTGCGGATCGGACGGAGACGCCGGGACGGCACGCCTGCCGATCATAAGCTTGCGCTCGTAATAACGGAGCACAGCCGAAATGCTCAATGTCATGGCCAGATAGAAGATGGCGACGGTCAGCCACACTTCAAAGGCCCGGAAGTTCACGGCGATGATTTCCTGCCCCTGCCGGGTCAGTTCGCCCACGCCGATGACGACGAGCAGGGAAGTATCCTTCAACGAAATGATGCACTGGTTGGTCAGCGGGGGAATCATGCGCCGGAAGGCCTGAGGCCAAATGATGTAGAGCATGGTCTGGGCCTGCGTGAGCCCGGTGGAGCGTCCGGCCTCGGTCTGCCCCTTGTCGATGGACTGGATGGCGCCGCGCACGATTTCCGCGATATACGCGCCGGAGTTCACGCCGATGGCGATGACGCCCGCCACGTCGGGGGGAATGCGCATGCCAAGGGCCAGCGGCAAGCCGAAATAGAGGAACATAACCTGAACGATAAGCGGCGTCCCGCGGATCGCTTCGATGTAGAGGATGGCGATGCCGCGGAGGAAGCGGCTCCGGGAGGTATTGGCAAGCCCGGTGACCACGCCGAGCAGGAGACCGACGAGCAGGCCGCCCAGCGTGATGATGAGCGTCAGCTTCATCCCGCCGAGGAGCTGGGGCGCGGTTTCCAGAATGATCGAAGGTTCGAAATCAAAAGCCATGAGGCACCCGATGGATTAAAGGAGAAAAAGGGACGGGGAGGCAGAAACCTCCCCGTTGCTCTATTCCAGCGAATAGAGGCACCCTACATATCAGATTCCTTGGGTGCGAAACCGAACCACTTTTCGTACAGCTTGGCGTAGGAGCCGTCCTTGCGCATCTGGTCAAGGACGCCGTTGACCTTCTTCACCAGCTCCTCGTTGCCCTGGGCAAAGCCGATGCCGTACTTCTGGCCTTCGTACAGGGGGCCGACGACCTTGGCCTTGCCCTTGCCGGCGCTGTTGGCGAACGCGGTCACCACGGGCATGTCGAACACCACGGCGTCGACGCCCTTGCTGAGCAATTCAAAGAACATGCCGTCGTTGTTGGGGAACTGCTTCAATTCCTTCGCTTTGCCGAAATCCTTCATAAACGGCACGGAAGAGGTGCCGGTCTTCACGGCAACGACCTTGCCCGCGAGGTCTTCAACCTTGCTGATGCCCTTTTCGTCGTCACGGACGAGGATCTTGAGGCCGGACGTATAGTAGCCGTTGGAGAACTGCACGACCTTGGCGCGTTCAGGCGTGATGGTCATGCCGGCGATGCCCACATCCACGTTGCCGGTCTGGAGGCCGGGGATGATGCCGTTGAAGTCCATGGGCTGAAATTTGTAGGAAAGGCCCAGCTTCTTGGCGATGGTTTCCCAGAGTTCGATATCAAAACCGGTAAACTTGCCATCCGGCCCCTTGAATTCGAAGGGCATGAAGTTGGTGTCGTGAGCGACGACAAGTTCCTTGGCAGAGGCGGGGGCGACCAGCACGGTCATGAGAACAAAACCCATGATCAGGGCAGCGATACGTTTCATTATCAACCTCTTTGGGTTAGGGGAGAAAGGAAGGGCCGCATCCGGAACCTTCGGAAAAACGGCGTGGCCTTTTCCACTGCGGAGGGACGGACCCGTCCCGGCGACAGAAACCGAGAGGCATCCACGCGACTCCTCCTGCGCGGACCCCCTGTTCCGAGGAAGAGCCTTTCCCATGCCGCCGGAATCCCCCGACTCCTGCGGCACACACCCTTCCCCAGCATACCAACCCCTAGAATCACGCATCCATCAACAAAAATCAAGTGCAGATGCCGTATTTCCGTAAAGCCGCGCTCCACGCCAGCTCACGGATACCGCGTTCCGCCCTTTGCGCTCATCTCCCCGCGACCGCTTTTCTTTTCTGTTGACGCGCCCCGTGCTCACGTCTAATACTCCTTCCTTATTTTTAGGAGGAGAAACCATGTTTCGTACCGTGTTGACCAGCCTTCTCGCCGTATTGGTGCTTTGCGGCTCCGCGTTCGCCGCAGAGAAAACGCTCATCGCCGCCGCCAACCCCACGTGGCCGCCCATGGAGTTCTTGGACGAAAACAAGAACATCATCGGCTATGACCGCGACATCATTGCCGCAATCGCCGAAGAGATCGGCATGAAGAGCGAGTTCCGCAACATCGCGTGGGACGGCATCTTCGCGTCGCTCGAATCCGGACAGGCCAACGTCATCGCTTCCTGCGTGACCATCACGGACAAGCGCAAGAAGGCCTATGTGTTCTCCGATCCCTACTACGAAGTCCATCAGGCCGTCGTCGTCGCCAAGGACTCCGCCATCAAGAAGCCCGAAGACCTCAAGGGCAAGAAGGTCGGCGTGCAGATCGGCACCACCGCCATCGAAGCGTTGCGCAAGATGAACGTGGACATCGACCTCCGCACCTATGACGAAGTCGGCCTCGTGTTCGAAGATATGCGCAACGGCCGCCTCGACGTCGTGGTCTGCGACGATCCCGTCGCCCGCTACTACGCCAGCCGCAAGGAAGGCTACAAGGACCTCATGAAGGTCGCCTTCCTCACCGAAGACGTCGAGTACATCGGCTTCGTGTTCAGCAAGGACAACGCCGAACTCGCCGCTCAGGTCAACAAGGGCCTCAAGGCCATCCGCGAAAACGGCAAGGAAAAGGCCATCCGCAACAAGTGGCTTGGCGAATAGTTTTTTAAAATTGAAGATTGGGGAGGGGAAAG